>Ga0070741_10003383_pt1 | contig 39770 bp, 48 predicted proteins | sample Coa_R1_4_FD_66440 | JGI IMG/M metagenome (GOLD analysis project Ga0070741, IMG submission 66440) | Surface soil microbial communities from Centralia Pennsylvania, which are recovering from an underground coalmine fire - Coalmine... | ecosystem: Environmental > Terrestrial > Soil > Unclassified ...
TCAACATCGGCGTCACCTTCCTCACCGGCGTGTCACCGCCGGCACTCGTGTTTGGTCAACGAGGAAGGGACGCCGCGCCCCAGCTCAGGTGGCCGATCCACAAGTTCTGGTTATATCTCTTCGACAAGCGCAGTCTTCCTTGCCAGGAGGGCCTTTACGCGGATTCCAGACCTCAGCCGAGCGAGCCTACTGAAAGACCCGGGCTAGGCCGAGCGGCTCCCGGCCCGGCCGTCGACGTCAGCGCAGCAGCCGCGCCAGCGTCCACGCGCTCGAACCGCCGCGCATCAACCTCTTCGACGCCCGCCGCCTGGCCCACGAAACGAAGGACCGCCTCGAATACGCCTCGGCCATGCTCCACGCCGAGCACCACCAGACGTCGGCGCAGCTGCTGCATCTCGGCGTGGCCGAGCTCAACGCCTACGACGGGCCGATCAGGGACTACGTCCGGCTCGTGGGGCACATGAAGGATCTACAACTGTCAGGCATCGCACTGGACGCCACACCCGAGTTCGTCCGGACGTTCGACGTGGATGTCGAAGACGTCGACGTCTCGTCCCTCGAGGTCCTCAAGGCACTGGCTACGGGCGGGGCCGCCGTTGCGGCAGTTGGAACCTTTGCCACCGCCTCCACCGGAACGGCCATCGGCGCGCTCAGCGGGGCGGCACCCACCAACGCCACGCTGGCTTGGTTGGGTGGCGGGGCGGTCGCCGCCGGCGGCGGAGGCATGGCGGCCGGCATGGTGGTCCTCGGAGGGATCGTCGCCCTTCCCGTCCTCGCCGTCGGCGGGCTCGTGGTCCACCACAAGGGACGCCAGGCGCTGGTCGAAGCGAAAGAGGATGCCGTCCAGGCGGAAGTCACCATCCGGGAGTTGGAGACCGCCCGGACCGTCGCCCGGGGCATCAGACTCCGGGCAGCGCAAATGACGACAGTGGTCGAGCAACTCGGCGAACTGTGCGGGCGGCGAAACGAAGAACTCGGCCGGCTGGTTGGACGCAACGACGACTACAGCGCCTATGACGACGACGACCGGCGAACCGTGATGCTGGCGATGACGGCAGCCGAGACACTCCGCGCCGTCATGGACGTCCCGGTGATCGACGACCAAGGAACCCTGACCCGCGCCTCGGGCGAAGCGATCAAGGCAGGCGAGCAACTGCTCGCCGAGACGGAACAGGCGAGGTTCTGACCGGGCCCCGCCCTGGCGGACCTGCTCACCATGGAAGCGGGCCGCCCCCGCCAGGGCGGCGGCTCAAGTCCCCGTCCGACCGGTGATGACGAAGGCTCGGACCGACATCGTCCTCATCAAACCTTGCTCTACACCGGCGCCTGGGTCAGCGAACTGGTCGCCATGCACCTTGAGGACGTCGACCTCGACACCAGCCGCATCCAGAATCCAGAACGGCAAAGGCGGCAAGGACTGAGTCGTTCCATTCCCCGCCGCCTGCGAAGAAGCCCTCGCTTTCCACGTCGACCAGCACTTGCCGAAACGTCGGCGGAGTCGGCCGGGGAGTGGGTTGCGGCCGACAAAAGGCACACCCCATCGAGGGACACGGGTACAGGGGCGACAACGTGGACCGCGGCGAACGTCATCCCGGGACAGACCCGGGGTCACGTCCACCGGCTCGGAGACGACGCCGAACCCCGCGGTCGCGATCCCGGCTGGGGCCTATGTGATACCATATGGTCATGGCGCGGAAGGAAGTGCTCGTCCAGCTTGACGACGAACTGGTCGCCGAACTCGATGCTCGGGCGGAGCGGGAAGGAACCAGTCGGTCGGAACTGCTCCGCCGCGGCGCCGTCGCCGTGCTGACCGCTCTGGCGGAACGTGACGACGACGAGGTGCTCAGGGAGGCGTACCGCCGCACACCCCAAGACCCGGCGGTGATCCGCAGCGCCCGCCGGCTCGCGGCCCGTACGGCGCCGCAGTGGTAGCAAGGAACGAGGTGTACTGGGCCGACCTCGGTCCGCCGGCGGGCCGTCGTCCTGTCGTGGTCCTGACCCGCGACGCCGCCTGCGAGGTTCTCGCCGCCGTCACCTGCGCACCGATCACCCGTACCATCAGAGGCATCCGCTCCGAGGTGCCGGTCGGGCCCGCCGAAGGCCTGCCCGAGGCGTCGGTGGTCAACTGCGACAACATCCTCACCATCCCGAAAGTGGACCTTGACCCCGACCCCGTCGGGCGCGTCGAGGACGTCACCCGAGCGGCGCTCGACCGGGCGCTGCGGTTCGCGCTCGACATCGCCTACTGAACGAACGCAGTCGCCCTCAGGCCCGCGGTTTCCCTCGGGACATCGAGGTCCTCCCAGCATCCGGCCCCGGATCACCGATAATCGACATTATCCAGCATGAGTGGTCGCCGCTCCGTTGCGCTCATCCCGTCGGGCCTCCTTCGTCGGCGGCCAACCGCTGGTGACGTTCGAGCACGTCGAGGCGCGCCGGGTCATCGGGTTCGCGACGTGATGCAGGTTCCATAGCCCCGAGCTGCGGATGTCCGGGGCGAGAGCATGGGTTGCCGCGCCAGGCGGTTGAGGGTGGCTCGGCGTGTGGATCGACCCTCAGGCTGAGCAAAGCCCGATGGCGCCCCGTTCGAGCACCCACCGGACCGTCCGCTCCGTCGAATGAGAATCAAATCGCTGGTCGATAAACATACATTGATGTATCATACGTCAGTGATAGATAAGTCGGAGGCGGTGTCGGATGGACTTCGTCGGCCGATCGAAGCTGCTGCGTAATCTCGAAGGCTGGTATCGGGAGGTGGCGGGCGAGCGGTGCGGCCGGATGCTGGTCATGCGGGGGCGGCGCCAGGTCGGGAAGAGCCGGCTCGTCACCGAGTTTCTCACTCGGGTCGGGGCAGCGCATGTGTTCTTCACCGCGCTGAAGAACGCCGCCCCGGCGCGCCAGATGGAGGCCTTTCGCCGCGAGGTGTTCGAGGCCGCCCGTCCGATTCCCGACGCCGAGACGCTGTTCGCCTCGGCGCCCGACGGCTGGGCCGACGTGTTCGGCCGCCTCCGGCTCTCGGCCCGGTCGGGCCCGCTGGTCGTCGTGTTGGACGAATTCCCCTGGGTCGGCGAGACCGATCCCACGGTCGAAGGAGTCCTGCAGGCCGCCTGGGACCGTTCCCTCCAGCATGCGCCGGTCCTGCTCATCCTGGTCGGTTCGGACGTGGCGGTGATGGAACGGCTCACCGCCCACGACCGGCCCCTGTACGGGCGGGGTTGGGAGCTGGAGGTCCGGCCGTTCAACCCGGCGGAGTGCGCGGCGGCGCTGCCTCGCCGCTCCCCCGCCGCCGTCTTCGATGCCTATCTCATCACCGGCGGCTATCCGAAACTCGTCGCCGACCTGGGCCGGGTGGGAACGGCGCGCCAGTTCGTCGAGGAAAGCTTCGCCGACGAGAACACCGACCTGATCGTCGTCGCCCAACGCTCCCTGGCCGCCGAATTCCCACCCGACGCCCAAGCCCGGCGGGTCCTGTCGGCCATCGGCGGCCAACCGGTCGGGCACGCCACCTTCACCAGGGTCGCCGGCCGCCTCCCCGAGTCGGGCAAGGCGGCCGAGACGGCACTCAGCCGGGCGCTCCATCTCCTCGCCGACGTCAAAGGCGTCGTGGCCATCGACACGCCGGCCGGTGCTCCGACCGGCACCAAGCTGCGCCGCTACCGGATCAGCGATTCGTACCTGCGGTTCTGGTTCCGTTTCATCGAAGGTCAGCTGGCCAACATCGCCCGGGGTCGGAGCGACCTGGCGGTCGGCGCCTTCACCGCCGGGTGGGAAGCGTGGCGCGGCCTGGCCATCGAACCGGTGGTGCGGGACGGGCTCGTTTGCCTCGCCCCCCGCCTCGGTGGACCGCTGCGGGCCGTGGGCGACGTGACCGGCTGGTGGACGCGCGACGGCGCCACCGAGGTCGACATCGTCGCCACCGGCCCGGGCGGCATCGCCGCCGTCGGCTCGATCAAGTGGCGCGACCGGCGCCGGTTCGATCAGCGCGAGCGCGACGACCTGGCCGCCGTCCGTGGTGTGGTGCCCCACGCCGGCGGCGCCGCCCTCGTCGCCGTCTGCCCGGCCGGGGTCCGGTCCGCCGTCACCGTTGACGTGGCGCTCGACGCCGCTGACCTGTTCGGCGCCTGGCCGGCCTGATCGATTCGGCGCAGGGGGGCGGGGGTCAGCCGGCCAGGGGCAGCCGGGTGAGCTCGGCTCCCGAGCGCGCAAGGTCGACCGCCACCGCACCGGCTCCGACGGTGACGGTCGCCTGACCGGTCGGCGCCTGAGCCACCACGATCAGACCGAGGCGCTCCCGGCCCCGGTGCATCCGGGCCCGCACCTTCGACCCGTCGCCCGTGTCGACATCGGACCCCCAGGCGGCCACCACGTCGGGGGCGCCGGCCACCAGCCGGCCGGAGACGACCGTCAGCTCCCCGGCGGCGTCGAGGGCGACGTCGTGGTCCGGGTCGGCCACCACGGCCAAAAAGTCACGGCCGGCCCAGACGAACAGACCCGAATCCGGAGCCGGATTGGCGAAGGCGAGGATCGTGCCGACCGGACGCTCCAGCAGCGCCGCTCCCCTACCACGGAGCTCCTCGAGTGTCGCACGCGCACCGGAGGCGGCCACCACCGGGTCGGCGATCACCACCAGCGGAGCCCGCACGATCGTCTCCAGGTTCAGCGCACCCATCGCCACACCCGCCGTACCGAGCACCATCCGATTCACCTCCGCCCCGTCAACACCGCTCCTCGTCCGGCGGCGCGTCGCAACCCCGAGCACACACACCCGGGACGGACCGGCCGGTCGAACGACCACCACCGACGATGATACGGATGTTGTCTCTGATGCGGAAGGGGAATTCTCGGCTCGGCCTGTGGAAGGCCGGTTGCCGGCGGTGGATAACCCGGTGGACAACCGCACGGAGGCCAGCGGCGGCGGGCCCCGCTCCCCCACCGCCATTGTGGAAACCAGCACGCGCCATATCGGGGCTGGCGCCCGGGGCTCCGTGATGGTGCCGGCCGCGCACCGGGCCTGCCGGGGGCTCAAGGCGGGCACACGCACCGAGGTCATCGGATCGCCACATGCCGCGCACCGACATCGCATCGCGGGTCATCGCCGCCACCGCTCGGGAAAGACTCTGCCGCCCTCGTCGATTTCGGAGGCACTCACGGCGTGGGCATCCCGAGACGGAAGTTGCCTGACGCGGACGAGCGACGCGACGCTGCCGTCGTGGAGATCGTGCTGGTCAAGGCCAGTGGCCCCGACGAGCCGGACCGGACCTACCTCAACCGGGACGGCACGACCGAGCGGATTCCCGTCCATGTCGTGCACGACCTGCCCCACCTCGTCGTCGAGTCGCTGTTCCACATCGACGACGGGCTGTGGGGCGAGCTGGCCCGGGGCACCCACCGCGAGGCGACGGCGGCGGCCACCGCCCGCGACCCCAAACGCCGCAAACTCGGCCGGATCGTCTCGGGCGCGGCCAGCGGCACCGGGACCGATGCATGGCTGAGCGACGCTCACCGCCGGGCCAAGACGGTCACCAACGCGGTGGCCAACCGGTGGGGCGAAGGGCCCGACACGCCCGCCGGGGTGCGAGAGCGGCTCACCGAGGCGCTCGACGAGACCGGCCGCGTCCTGATCGATCAGCTGGACGACGAGACCATCGCTCTGGCGATCCGCGGCGTCCAACGACTCGAACACCAATGGAGGGCCATCCCTCCCGGAGAAAGCCTGCGCCTCCAGTGGCCCCTGCCACGATCGTTCTTCGATCCGTAGATCCGCCGGGCAACGACCCGGCTCATTCGGGTCATTGCTGGTGGAAGTCGTCGGCATCGCTGTGACCCCGATCACGATCGATCTCCTGATCCTGCCTTCGGCATGATCGGAAGGCACGGAGCGGCTGGCACGATGAGCCGCGTCATGCGCCCGCCGCCACCCAAAAGAAGGAGCTCCTACCGAGAGGGCGCCTCTCACCCCGGCCCAGATTCGGCGCCTCGGCCACCGAGATCCAGGCGCTGCTCGCTCAGAAAACCCATCAACACATCGCAGGGCGACATCGACGCCACCGCCAACCGGACGCGCCAGGCGGCCCGGGCCAACCGGACCTACCGCACGCCCGAACGGCTCACCAGCCCAGCGGCGGCGGAAGGTCGCAGACGGCCGGCGCCGAAGGCTGCGCCGCTTCCGGGGGTGCAGGGATAGTGGTCGAGGACCAGCCGGTCGTCGCCGGTCTCCGCCGGCTGCCGGCGGCTGTTGGGCTGGCACGGCGGGCACCACTATGTCAACCGGATCGACGGGGCCTTCGCCATGGTCGGCGACGCCCTGCATGTCCCCACCGAAGGTCACGGTCTCGTCGTGGTCCGAACGATCGGCCCCGACGACACCTGGCCGGTGTCTCCCGGCAACCTGACCGCCTGGGAAGCCGCGCAACAGGGCCTCACCTGAGGGTCCGGCCGGATGACCCCCGGCTGTTGGAACCGCCCGGGGGGCGGTAGCTGTGCCCCACATGGACAGTGGTTCCTGCCGCGAGACCGCTTCGGGAGAGTCGGTCGACGCAGATCTTGGACGCCGCATACCATCGATGACGCCCACCGGTCAGAAGGAGTGCGCATGGACGTGCGACCCGAGGATCTGGTCCGAGGCGCCGAAGAGGCCTACAACGCACTGGACGTCGAACGGGTCATGCGCCTCTTCACCCCCGACGCCGTCTTCTACCGCAACGGCAAACTGAAGGCCAAAGGGGCCGACGAACTCCGCCGGTTCCACGAAGGGTTCTTCGCCGCGGTCAGCGACTACCGGCTGCGCAAGACACTGCGGGCCGCGGCCGGCGACACCGTCACGGTCGAGTTCGAAGAGACGTGGGTCGCCACCACGGATGGCACGCCCATGGAAGGCTTCGGCGGCGAGTTCTGGACCATCGAGGAAGACCGGCTGGCCGAATGGCACCTGTACTGGCGCTCGTACCCGAGAAGCTGACGGTACCGAAGCGACGTGGCGAGGCCAGCTCTCACGCTTCCTCGCCGCGGGACGACGTGGGCCGGACGGACCACCCGTCCAAAGGCCCGGATCACCGGGCCTGCCGGGGGCTCAAGGGCGGGCACACGCACCGCGCCGAATGCCGCGCACCGACACCGCATCGCGGGTCATCGCCGTCGACAACTGGATGGCCACCGTCAAGGCCTCCACGACGACCCACGTCGTGTTCGCCACCCTCGGCATCATCAGCTCCTCACCTGTGACAGCCTGGCAGACGCTCTCCCTGTCAGCGACGTCATCCGAAACCGCTGACCGCCCCCTCGGCCCTTCGTCCATCGTCAGCTCTTCTCGCCGGTTGTCCTGATCCGGGCCGCGGCGATCCTTCGTAACGTCCCTCTACACATTTTCATCGCTTGAATGTGTAGACTGGTGGCATGCGGACGAACATCGACATCGACGACGACCTGCTCGTCCGGGCGCAGGCCGTCGCCGGGACGAAAGGCAAGAAGGCCACGGTCGAATACGCCCTGCGGGAGCTGGTGCGCCGACGCGACCGGCAGAAGCTGCTCGAGCTCCGAGGGCGGGTCGACTGGGTCGGCGATCTCGAGGCGAGCCGCGCCGGGCGGTGATCGTCGTCGACACCTCGGTCTGGGTCGAGTTCTTTCGCGGCCGCGACGCCTGGCAGGTCGACCACCTCGCCCGACTCATCACCGACGACGAGGCGGTGGCCCTGACCGACGTCGTGCTCACCGAAATCCTCCAGGGGGTCCGCGACGACCGCCAGGCCCGGAGGCTGGAACGGCACCTCGAGGCCTTCGAGATCCTCCGCCTCGACCACCTCGACGACTTCCGGCGGGCCGCCGCCCTCTACCGCAGGGCGAGGGCCAGGGGGTTCACGATCCGCCGGACCCTCGACTGCCTGGTCGCCTCCGTCTGCGTCCGCCACGAGGCCCCGCTGCTCCACTCGGACAGCGACTACGACCACCTGGCCGCCTGCACGGCGCTCGAGATCGTCGCTCCCCCGACCCCCTGACGGGGGCGACCCATCTCCACGAGGGGTCACCACGGTGGCCGCTGGGGCCCGGCCCGGTCCCGGCCGTTGACCACAGCGGCGGCGGACAGGACCGCAGTGACGATCCGGCGAGCGGTCACCAACCACAAACGCGACGTGGCGGGGATGGGCGTCCGCCCGGGGATCGCGGCCAGAGATGTGCCACCATGTAGCTCATGGATCGGATCGGTGTGCGTGAGTTGCGCCAGCATGCCAGCCGGTATCTCGCCCGGGTCGCCAACGGCGAGGCCATCGAGGTGACCGACCGAGGCCGGCCCGTCGCCCGGCTGGTGCCGGTGCCCTCGGCGGGAAACGCCCTCGACGACCTGCTGCGATCCGGTCGCCTCAAGGCCCCCGAGCGCGACGGCGACTTCGAGTCGCCGGAGGACTTCGGCCTCGACGCCTCCGGCCGCCTGGCGGCGATGCGTCGCGACGAGCGTTGACCGTTCCGGTCGCCACGCTCTACCTGGATTCCTCCGCCGTGGTGAAGCTGGTCCAGACGGAGCGGGAGTCGGTCGCCCTGCGGCGCTACCTCCGCCGCCACCGGTCGCTCCTCCGTGCCACCTGTGCCCTGGCCCGGGTCGAAGTGGTCCGGGCCGTGGCGCCGGGAGGTTTCCGGGCCACCGCCCTGGCCCGGCGGCAACTGGGCCGGGTCCACCAGCTCGACCTGGACCGGGAGCTCCTCGATCGCGCCGCCAGCCTTCCGGCCGGCGCCCTCGTCCGGAGCCTGGACGCCGTCCATCTGGCGGCCGCCCAGACGCTCCCCGCCCTCCAGGCGGTGGTCACCTACGACCACCGCATGCAGGCCGCGGCGCAGGAGGTCGGCCTGCCGGTCGAAGCGCCGAGTTGAACCGCGGCGCCGCCACGGCGCTTCCCACCGGACGGGCGTGGGACCGCCCGGGTCGTCGGCGACGATCGAGCGCCGCGTCGGGGTCGCGCCCCGCCGCTCCGCAGACCGGGAGCCGTTCGAAGACGCCGAGGGGGACGGCGTCGGCCATGGCCTGATAGCTGACGTCGTTGGGATGCAGGTCGTCGCCGGAGTCGCCCGCTCCTCGCCCCTCCCCACGACACCGGCGGGCTCGTGGCCGGAGCGACGTCCGCCTGCTCCACCCTCTATCCGGCCTTCACCACCCTGCTGGTGCGGCCACCATCGACGACCTTGCCGTCGCCGCCCCGCAGGCTGGCATCGACGGTGAGGTCGTCGCCTCTGCGGAACGGCAACGAATCGTGGCTCGAGACCGTGACGTCCACCGGGTACGACGCGCCATCGCAGGTGGCCGGGACCGTCCCCGCTCCCGAGGCGAACGTGGCCGCGTCCCCGACCTCGACCCGGACCGCCTTCGCCCCCGATGCGGCGTCACAGGCGTAGGAGAGGGACACGGTGACCCTGGTGCCCCGTCCCCCCGGTACCTGCGCACTCCGGATGTCGATGACGTCGGCGGCGGTGGCGGCCGTGGCCACCGCCACGCTCACGACGATTCCGACGCCGAAGGACCCCACGCATCGACGCATGCCGCCATCACCTCTCGGGCCGAGCCTTGAAGGCCCACGATAACCGGGTCGGGCCATCGCCCCTCACCGTGGCGACGTCCAAGCGACCCTGCGTCCGGCCCGCTCGGCGGCGGCGACGGCGAGCACGTCCGGGAGCGCCGGCCGCAGCGGGGCGAATCCCATGGCAGGATGGAACGCTCCCGCTCCGCCCGGGCGAGCGGGTCGGGCGGGGTGGCGACCCCGCCCTGCGGGCGGTCGACAACCCGGCAGGACTCGGAGGGATCAGGTGGGGCAGGCCGTCCAGGTCCTCGGTGCGGCGCTGATCCTCGTCGCCTTCGTGCTCGCCCAGCGGCACCGGCTGACGACGGACTCGGTGCCGTACCTGACGCTCAACGCGCTGGGCGGCGGGATCCTGGCCGTCGTGGCCGGCGTCGACCGGGACCTCGGCTTCACCATCCTCGAGGTCACCTGGGCCGTCGTCTCCGGGGCGGGGCTGGTCCACCGTCTGCGGCCCGGCGACGGATCGGCCCGCTGAGCGCACGGCCCGGTCAGTGGCCCCCGGCCGCGTGGGCGGACGCCGGCGCGGCCGCTCCGATGAGGCGGTCGACGGCCCGGAGATGCTCGACCAGCATGTGCTCGTTGGCGCCGAGGTGGATCGTCGGGGTCGATCCGGCGTCGATGTTGCGTTGGATCGACTCGGCGACGGCGAAGTCCTCGGCCGGGATCGTCTCGCACAGCCGGGCCCAGTTCCGCGCCCACAGTTCGCCCTCCTCCACCCGGCCGGCGGGGACGAGCAGCGACAGGCGGCACCGGGTGCGGCCGGGGTCGTCAGGGTCGGGTCGGAGGGAGAACAGCTCGAAGTGGCCGGCCTGCCACTGGATGACCGTGCCGGGGACGAGGACGAAGGGCATGGTGAGCCCGTCGAGGATCCGCCATTCGTCCCGGGACTCCTCGCGCATCCGCCGCACGAGCCGGTTCTTGGGGAGGGCGACGCTCAGGTGGGCTCCGAAGCGCCGGTAGGCGCAGACGTTGGCCGGGAAGTAGGGGGCGATGGTGTTCCGGTGGAGCGTCTTCAGGTGGTACAGCTCCAGGAAGCCGTCGGTCAGGAGCTTCCAGTTGCAGCGCAGCTCGAGGTCGACGGCCCGGGACAGCACGGTGTGCTCCAGCTCCAGGGCGGTGAGGACGTCGTCGAGGTCGGGCCCCAGCCAGCGGCGGACGTCGGGCGTCGCCTCCGGTGCACCGGTGGTGACCCAGACGATGCCGTGGCGCTCCTCGCAGCGCAGGCCGGTGAGGCCCGCCGCCGGGCAGGGCTGCGTGGAGTACAGCTCCGGGTGCGCCACCGACCGCAGGCGGCCGTCGAGATCGTAGGACCAGCCGTGGAAGCCGCACGACAGCCGCCGGGCCGATCCGCCCGGCCGGGTCTCGACCGGCCCGCCGCGGTGCACACAGGCGTTGCGGAAGGCCCGCACCCGGCCGTCGGCGCCCCGGACGATCAGCGTCGGCGTGCCGAGCAGGTCGCCGGTGACGAAGTCCCCCGGACCGGCGACCTCGGAAGCGTGGACGGCGGCCAGCGGATGCGTCCGGATCATCGCCACCTCGGCCCGGTGCCGGGCCCCGTCGGTGTAGACGGCGGTGTCGATCGCCGTGGCCGGCCCGGCGGCGGGCGGGTGCCCGCCGACGACGATGGGCCACAGGTCGTCGGCGAGCATCGACTCGAGGCGGGCGCGCACGGCCCCAGTATGGTGGCCACGGCATTCACAGTCAACTCTGACTGTGAATTGACATCCGGGGGTCCGGCGGCCGACGATGGGCCCATGGCCGAGCCGGAGCGCCGACGGGAGCAGCAGCGGCTCGCCACCCGCCGGCGGATCCTCGACGCCGCCGTCGAGTCCTTCGGGGCGCTGGGCTACGCCGCCACCACCACCCTCGAGGTGCAGCGCCGGGCCAGGGTGAGCCGGGGTGCGCTGCTGCACCACTTCCCGACCCGGCCCCAGCTGGTGGCCGCCGCCATCGCCGAGCTGGTGCGGAGGAACGACGCCGCCGTTCGAGCGGCGTTGGCCGGCGCCTCCGGCGACGTCGATCCGATCGACCGGGCTCGCCGCGCCCTGCGCTCGATCGTCTCCCGCCCGGCCTTCGCCATCGAGATGGAGCTGTGGATGGCGGCCCGCTCCGACGCCGAGCTGCGGGCCCATCTCCGGCGCGCCGAGCGGGCGGCGATGCAGGACTGGCGCCGGGGGATGGACGAGATCTTCGGACCCGACCTGGTGGCCCACCCCGCCTACCCGGCGGTGATCGCCCTCACCACGCCGCTGCTGCGGGGCCTGGCGGTGACGCGCAGCCTCAGCACCGGCCGGGCCGGCCTCGACCGCAGCCTCGACGCCTGGGCCGCCTTCGCCCGCCGGGCCTTCGACTGACGGGACACCGGCAGCAGCTGGCCGACCAGCGGACCGAGGGCGCCGCCGGTGACGACGTCGGGCCCTCGGCTCCGAACGGCCCCGCCGGTGCCGATGGCGATGGCGGCCGAGATCGGCTTGAACCGCGCCGTGATCGGCCGGAGGCGGCTCTCGTTGGTGAGCACCGCCTCCATCGCCTCGGGGATGCCATGGCCCCCGATGTCCGGTGCGAAGCGGGCCATGAGCGACACCACCAGCCCGCCGGCCATCGCCACCAGCACCAGGTTGACGCCACCGTGCCCGTGGCGCAGCGACGGCAGGCCCCACCGCAGCCGGTGGAACAGCGCCAGGTTGGTCACCCCTCCGATGGCCTTGATCAGCCAACCAGGCGGCGGCGCCCCCCGCCAGGCGCGCCGGTGCGACCCACGCTCCCCCGGGCGACGACCGGCCGACCGAGGCGGGCGGAACAGGACGAAGCGACCCGGAGGCGACGCCTCCCGGTAGCGTCTCGGTCATGGTGCACATTCCCCGGCCCGGCTCTCCCCGAGTGCCGGTGGTCGACCCCGCCCCCGACGCCCTCGGGGCCGACCTCGCCGCCACGCTGTCGAAGTCGATCCGGCGCGACGGTCAGGCCCTCAACATCTTCCTGACCCTCGGACACCATCCGGCCCTCCTCAAACGGTTCAACGCCCTGGGGGGCGCCTTCCTGGCCCACGGCCTGCTGCCGGCCCGGGAGCGGGAGATCGTCATCCTCCGGATCGGATGGAACTGCCGGTCGGTCTACGAGTTCGGTCAGCACACGCTGATGGGACGCGACGCCGGCCTGACCGAGGCCGAGATCGCGGCGCTGGCCACGACCCGGGCCGGCGGGCCCTGGAGTGCGGACGAGCAGGCGTTGATCGGCCTGGCCGACGAGCTCTGCGCCGACGACTGCGTCAGCGAGGCGACGTTCGCCGCCCTCCGGCGCCGCTGGAACGACGCCGAGATCGTCGAGCTCGTGGCGCTGGCCGGTTTCTACCGGATGGTGTCGGGGCTGCTCAACACGCTGGGCGTCGAGCCGGAACCGGGGTTGCCGAGCTGGCCCGGCTGAGGGTCAGGTGGCGGCTTCGGCGCAGCGGACGCCGGCCGGGCCCACGGTGGCGGCGTGGCGGGTCCCGGCCGGGAGTTCGAGGACGTCGCCCGGGGTGAGCGCCAGGTCGCCGTCGTCGGTGTGGAACACGATCGTGCCCTCCAGGCAGACGAGCGTCTTGTGGTAGGGGTGGTCGTGCCACCCGTAGGTGTGGCCCGGCCCGTTGGCCCAGGAGTGCAGCGCCAGGCCCCGGGCTTCGAGGCCGGCCCGCACCTCGGCGGGGCATCGGCCGGCCGAAGGGACGAGCGCCCCGCCCATCGGCTCAACCGGCCCGTTCGACGAACGGCACCACCGTGCCGGGCCGTTTCGTCGTCGCCGTCGTCGGGAGGGCCGTCGCCTGCATCGTTCACGCCCGCTCGACGATCTCGGCCCGGAGGATCTCGTCGGGGGCGTCGTGGTAGTGGACGAGGAGGGTGGTGTCCTCGGTGACGGTCTGGCCGTGGCGCAGCCCGGTCGGGTTGCAGCCGTAGTGCCCGCTGCGCTCCCCGCTCAGGATGAACACCTCCTCGTCGGAGCGGGCGATCGCCGTCACCCGGATCGCCCCGCCCGCCGGGGGGCGGAAACGGAACAGCAGGTGCCAGCAGCCGCCGCCGTCGTCGGGGTTCCGCAGCACCTTGACGAAGATGCCCGCCTCGGGGTCGTCGGTGGCGAGGGTGTAGCCCGGGAACACCTCGGCGGCCGGCCGCCAGTCCATCTCGAGCGTGTCGAGGCCGATGCGGTTTCCCATGCCGTGACCATAGTCAGGCCCGGTGATGGACCGCCCCGCATCTCCATCCGGCCACGGTCGACGCCCGGTCTTTGGCGCCGGGGTGCCGGGTATGCTCCCCCGCCGGTGGAAGCACGGTCCGCTCGTCTCGTCCTCCGATTCGTGGTGCCCTCCGGCGGCGGTCCGGCACCGCCCGCACCCCGCGGCCGACGGGACGGGCCGCCGCGCCGAAGGACGGCCGGGTGACGTACTGGGCGGCCGGGGCGGCCATGGCCGTCGATCGCCGGACGGCCCGGACCCGACGGTGATCGGGACGACCTCCGGCGCAGTCGGGCCGCTGCTGGCCGTCCTGCCGGTCATCGCCAGCGACCTCTGGGTCTACGAGGACGCCCGGCGGCGGGCCCTCGCCGGCGCCCCGGTCGTCCTCGGCACCGGCGCGGTGCGGATCGCAACGCCGATGACGTGGTTCGTCGCCTGCCTCGCCCTGTGGATCGTGTTCTTCCCGCTCTACCTCCTCGCCCGGACCAAAGGGCCCCGATGACGCCGGGCGTCGGAGGGCGAGCGTCGGCTACCGCCGGGTGAAGGTCAGGTGCGTGACGCCGCTCGGGGACGAGACCGCCTCGATGCCGTAGCGGGCCTCGATGCCCTCGAGGCCGTCCCAGAGGCGAACGCCGCGGCCGAGCAGGATCGGCACCTGCACGACGTGGAGCGTGTCGACGAGGTCGGCGGCGAGGAAGTCCCGGAGCATGGTCGGGCCGCCGCCGACGCGCACGTCGAGGTCGCCCGCCGCCTCCCGGGCGAGGGCGAGGGCCTCCTGCGGGGCGGCGTCGACGAAGTGGAACACGGTGCCGCCCTCCATCTCGATCGACGGGCGGGGGTGGTGGGTGAGCACGAACACCGGCGTGTGGAACGGCGGGTTCGGCCCCCACCACCCCCGCCACTCGTCGTCGGTGCCGACACCGGTCCAGGGGCCGGTGTGGGGGCTGAACTTGCCCCGGCCCATGATCTCGGCCCCGAAGCCGGCGCCGTGGCGTTCGGCGAAGGCGTGGTCGACACCGACGCCGCCGCCGGGCTGGCCGACCATCGACCGCCAGAACCGGGTGGCCGTCATCCACTCGTGCAGGCGGTGCCCGGCGTGGCCGAAGGAGGCGTCGAGGGTGAGGCCGTCGCCGGTCCCGAACCCGTCGAGCGAGACGGCGAAGTTGTGGACCCGGACCTGGGACACGGCGGCCTCCCGACGGCGCTCATGTGATGGCGAACGGCAAGCGGGAACGGTACCCACCCCCACGAGCCGAAGCGGAGCCCACCCCCGGCCGGCGGCGCCGGCGCGCCGGACCGGTAGCATCGGCGACGAAGCGCGCACGAAGGGCGGCGGCGATGGACGTGACGGCCATGCTGGCGAGGTTCTGCCAGCACGTGGAGCAGCGCGACGGCGCGGGGCTGGCGGCGCTCTTCACCGAGGACGGCGTCTATCACGACCTGTTCTACGGCGCCTTCGAGGGCCGGGCCCGGGTCGCCGAGCTCATCGACGACTGGTTCTACCGGACGGCGACCGATTTCCGCTGGGACATGCACGACCCGGTGTTCGACGGCCGCACCCTCTACGTCCGCTACACCTTCAGCTACCGCTCGCTGCTGCCCGAGGCCGAGGGCCGACGGGCGATGTTCGAGGGCGTGGCGATCATGCGGATCCGCGGCGGGCTGATCGCCGAGTACCGCGAGGTCGCCAATCCCGGCCCCGCCTTCGTCGACCTCGGCTTCGCCCCCGAGCGGATCGCCACGATCCTGGCCCGGGAGGGCGACGCCCTGAAGGCTCGGCCCGAGATGGCCCGGCACCGGGCCTTGGAGGCCCCGACCGTCGTGCGGGACTGACCCCGTCCGGCCCGCCGTCTCGGCCGGCCCGCCCAGCGGGCGCGGCTCGGCCCGCCCGGCCGGGACGGTGACCACGACGCCGTCGCCGACCTCCACGCCGGCGGCGCCGATCGGTGCCTGGGCCACGACGATCAGTCCGAGACGCCCCCGGCCCCGTTGCCTCCGGGCCCGCGCCGCCGACCCGTCCCCGGTGTCCACGTCGGCGCCCCAGGCGGCCACCACGTCCGAGGCGCCGACGACGAGGCGCCCGGAGCAGACGGTGAGCTCCCCGAGCGGTGCCGGGGCGACGTCGGCGGCGGGGTCGGCGACCACCGCCAGGGCCCGGTCGGCGACCCACACGAACAGGCCCGAACCGGGCGCCGGGTTGGGGAAGGCCAGCACCGTTCCGGCCGGGCGCTCCACCGGCGGCGCCCGCAGGACCGCCCGAGGGGTCGCGCTCGGCGACGACAAAGGATGACGATCGCCGTCGGGGAGTCCGCGCCGTCTGAGGGCGGCGTGGCGAGCCCGACGTCGTGTCGAAGGGGCGCCTCTCCCTGAGGCGGTCTCTACATGAATATACAGCACTGTAGTGATCCACTATAGGGCGCTAGATCTCGGTAGAGTGGCGCCGGTGGATCCTGTCCGCAATCCGTATTCGCCGGGTGCTGGTCGTCCGCCGCCGGCGTTGGTGGGCCGCGACCGTCAGCGTGAGGGCTGGCGGGTGGCGTCGGCGCGGGTCAGCGGCGGGAGAACAGCCCAGTCGGTGGTCCTCTACGGGCTGCGCGGCGTCGGCAAGACCGTGCTGCTCTCCGATTTCGCCCGGACGGCCCGGGACGGCGGCTGGATCGTGGCCCAGGTCGAAGCCGGGACCGGCATGCCCCTGCGGTCCGCCCTCGGCGAGGCGCTCCACGCTCCACTGGCCGATCTGGCCCGGCCCTCGGCGGGGCGCCGTCTGCTCCAGGGGCTGAAGACGGCGCTGAGCTTCAAGGCCTCGTACGACACGGGCGGCACGTGGAGCTTTGGGATCGATCTGGCCGACAGTCGGGGCGGGGGGGCGGACACGGGTCACCTCGAGACGGACCTGGCCAAACTCGTCGGTGACCTCTCGGGGGCCGCCGAGGAGGAAGACGTCGGACTGGCCATCTTGATCGACGAGGCCCAGGACCTGGGCGACGACGACCTGGTGGCGGTCTGTTCGACGGCCCATCTGGCGGGCCAACGCGCCTGGCGCTGCCTGTTCGCCCTCGCCGGCCTGCCCAGCCTGCCCCGGATTCTCGCCGAAGCGAAGTCGTACGCCGAGCGGCTCTTCGCCTTCGAGCGCATCGAGCAGCTCGGCCACGAGCTCGCCCGACAGGCGCTGATCGAGCCGGCCGCCACGGAAGGCGTGGCCTGGGACGACGACGCCGTCGACCTCGTGGTCCGGGAGACGACCGGATACCCCTACTTCCTCCAACAGTTCGGGCAAGAGACCTGGAACGAAGCCCAAGGAACGCGCCTGACACTGGCCGACGCCCGGGTCGGTGCCGCCAAAGGCCGCGCCGCCCTCGACGACGGGTTCTTCCGGGTCCGCTGGGACCGGGCCACCCGGGCCGAGCAGCGCTACCTCCGGGCCATGGCCGCCGACGGCGACGCCGGCAGTCCCTCCGGAGAGGTCGCGACACGCCTGGGACGCAATGTCAGTAGCTTCGGCCCGGCCCGGGCGAGCCTGATCTCCAAGGGGCTGATCTACGCGCCCGAGCACGGTGTGGTGGCCTTCACCGTCCCCGGCATGGCCGACTTCATCCAACGCCAACCGACTCCGTGACCTGAACCCGCTCGGAGCGGACGTTGTCCCCGGTGGTCCGGCGCTACAGATCACGCCGTCCGCTGGGGCCGGCCGTCGAGGGGGTCCAGTCGGTACCCGCCGCCGGCTCCGCCGACGCCCGTCCTCGGCCGTGTCGTCAGGGCGGAGGCCGGAGGGCGGCGAGGGCGGTGATGGCGTCGTCGAGGGTCGTCGCCAGCCGCCCGCCGGAGACGAGGATGAAGTCCTCCACCTGGAGGTTCACCGCCGCCGCCTCGTGGTCGGCGAGGCGGAAGTCGCTCCGCCAGCCGATCACCGGGATGCGCCGGGCGGCGGCCCAGCCGACCTCGGCCGCCGTCCCCGAGTCGACGTCGGGCCCGTCGAGGACCGCCAGCACGGCGGCGGCGGCGGCCAGCAGCGTGCGGTTGCGTTCGCCGATGGCCCGGCTCATCCGGACCAGCGCCGTCCGCCGCTCGGGGCCGGCGGGGAGGGCCAGCGTCGTGGCCAGCGCACCGGTCGGGTCGTGCCAGGGGTCGAGCACCGACCAGCCGGCGGCGGTCAGGCGGGGATGGAGGACCCGTTCCAGGTAGTGGCGTCCCGGCTCCGAGAACCCGAGCGGACTGGCGACGTAGACGGCGGCCACGGCGCAGCACTGTGCCACGCCGGCCTCCTGCCCGCCGGATGCCGCCCCGACCGTGACCGGGCCGGCGGCGGTGCGGGCCCGACCGCGGCGCACCGGCGGTCGGATCAGCGCCGCTGCGGGGGGCCCGCCGCCCCGCCGGCGGCGGCGTCGGGATCGCCGAGCACCCGCCGCAGGGTCAGGAGGCGGGCGTTGCGGGTTCCGATGAGCCCGTCGTGCGCCCCGGGGGGATAGGGGTGAAAGCCGTGCCCGGCGGCGGCGCCGGTCTCGCCCCGGGCGAGCTTCTCGGCCAGGACGGCGGGGGGTGTGGCGTCGGCCGACAGCTCCGGGAAGAGGTGGGTGGCCACGGCGTGGAAGGTGGCCAGCCCGGCGAGGTCGATGACCCGGAACGGCCCGATGGCCGCCCACCGCAGGCCGAGGCCGCCCTCCACCGCCCGGTCGACGTCGTCGGCCGAGGCGATGCCCGCCTCGACGAGGTGGAACGCCTCCCGCAGCAGGGCGAACTGGAGGCGGTTGACCACGAAGCCGGGCACGTCCCGCTCCACCCGGATCGGCCGGCGGCCGGCCCGGCGGGCCAGCGCGCAGGTGGCGTCCATGACGGCGTCCGAGGTCCGCTCCCCCCGGCAGACCTCGACGACGGGCATCAGATGGGGCGGGTTGAGCCAGTGCAGCCCGACGACCCGCTCCGGCCGGGAGGTGGCGGAGGCGATGGCCGTGATCGACAGTCCCGACGTGTTGGTGGAGAGCACCGCCTCCCCGGGGGCGAGCCGGTCCAGCTCGGCGAAGAGCGTCTGCTTGAGGCCGAGGTCCTCCGGGACGTTCTCGGACACGAACGCCGCCTCTCCGACCGCCTCGGCCAGGTCGTCGGTGGCGGCGATCCGCGCCAGGGCGCCGTCGTCGACCGCCAGCCCGGCGGCGTGCCGCTCGGCCTGGTTGGCGGCGATGCGCTCGATCGCCCCGGCCAGCGCCGCCGGCCGCCGGCCGTAGAGCCGGACCGCCAGCCCCGCCTCGGCGAACACCTGGGCGATCCCGGTCCCCATGATCCCCGCCCCCACCACCGCGATCCGCATGGCCCCTCCTCGGCTGGCTCGGCGCCCGGAGCATCGCATCCGACGGGACGCCGCGCCCGGTCGGCGACCGGAGGACGGACCGGGCACGCCGACGGGCAAAGGGCGCGGCGGTCGTTGGCGGCCGGCGGCCGGCGCGACGTCGAGCCGGCCGGCCGGTGAGCGGTTCGGCCGGACGGGTCCGCCTCGTGCATCTGTCGTCGCTTCGTGGGGCGTGGGCGGGGCGACGAGGCCGGCGGGCGGTTTGGCCCCGGCCCGGCGCACCAGGCGGCGAGGGTCGCGCCCCGCCGTCAGCGGGGGCGGGGACGGCTCAGCCGGTCCCGGCCCGTGAGCATCAGGAACCAGGCCTCGCCCGCCACCCGGCCGAGCTCGTCGAGCGCCTCGCCCCGGGGCAGTTCGGGAGCGAGGGCGATCTGGACGTAGGCCAGGTGCTCGACCACCGAACCGAGCGCCTCGGCCAGCAGCTCGAGGTTGGCGCCGGCCTCCAGCCGGCCCGCCGCCTGGAGCCGTTCGAGGAATACCAGGGTGCGCTCGACGAACCTCCGGCGGATCTGCAACCACAGGGCGCCGACGTCCCGGTTGGTGGCCGCCGCCTCCCGCATCACCCGGATGACATGACGGTGGCGGGCGTAGGTCGAGAAGAAGGCCCGGTGGGCGGCGACCAGGTCGGCCAGCACCACCTCGGCCCCCGAGTGGACGGCGCTCGATCGCCGCAGCTCGTCGAGCGGGCCCTCGAGGACCGCCAGGAGGATCTCGTCCTTGCTCTGGAAGTGCCGGTAGAAGTTCCCCTGCGAGATGCCGGCTAGGCGCACCATGTCGGAGATCCGGGCGGCGTGGTAGCCGTAGTCGGCGAACACGGCTGCGGCCGCCTCCACCAGGCGGGCCCGGGTGAGGGCCCCCCGCCGGGTCTTGGCCCCGTTCCCGAGGGCGGCGGCGCGCTCCGGCATCGGCCTCGAGTCTAGGGGTCGCCGCCGTCCGGGCCGCCGGCGCTCAAGTCGGGGCCCGATCGTGCCGAACAGAACGAAACGACCCGATGCGCGGGGGTGGTCATGCGCCAGTGCCCGACCTGCCGGAAGATCTACCCGAAGGCCCTCGGAGACGGCGGCCACTGCTCTCCCCGGTGCCGGTCCGCCAGCCAGATCAACACCCTGCGGGCGGGGCTGCGCCTCAAGCGTCTCGCCCACTGGCTCACGGCCCGCTGAGCGCCCGGCCGGGGGGCGGCGGCGCCGCTGCCGCCCCGGTTTCGCCGTTGGTGCCGGTCCGATACCATGCGCCACACGCGCAACAACGACGAAAGGGCGGCGCATGGCGGCGAAATTCGAGATCGCGTCGAAGGCGGGACGGTTCAACTGGGTGCTCAAGAGTCAGGGACGCACCCTGGCCACCGGCGAGTCGTACCCCCAACGGGCGGCGGCGCAGAAGGCGATCGAGTCGTTGCGCAAAGCCGTCGCCGGCGCCACGGTGTCCGATCTCACCGTGAAGGCGAAGCCTGCACCGGCCCCCCGGGCGGCCAAGCCGGCCAAGGCCGCGGCCACGACGGCCAAGACGGCCAAAGCGGCGACGCCGGCCCGGAAGGGCGCGGCGGCGGCCACGGCCAAGAAGGCGACGCCGCGCCGGCGTTCCGCCACGTCGGGCTGAGCCCGGGACCGGCTGTCGGGCCCGCGCCGGGCGCCCGGAGTCGATCGGTTCCGGTCGGTTCAGGCCTCCACCGGCCCGGGACTTGGCCCCCGTTGCGCTCGTCGGCGGCGGCCATGGCCGCGGCTCAGCGGCCGAGATCGGCGAAGCGGGTCAGGTGCTCCAGGAAGGCGAGGCGGATCGTGGCCGTGGGGCCGTTGCGGTGTTTGGCGATGATGATCTCGGCCGTGCCCCGGTCGGCGCTGTCGGGGTGGTAGGCGTCGTCGCGGTAGATGAAGGCGACGACGTCGGCGTCCTGTTCCAGCGCGCCGCTCTCCCGCAGGTCGGCGAGCAGGGGCCGTTTGTCGGCCCGGTACTCGAGGCTGCGGTTGAGCTGGGAGAGGGCGAGGACGGGCACGTCGAGGTCGCGGGCGAGGACCTTGAGGCCCCGCGACAACTCGGCCACCTCCACCTGGCGGTTCTCGGCTCTCCTCGCCGTCGACATGAGCTGCAGGTAGTCGACGACGACGAGACCGAGTCCGCCGTGCTGCGATTTGAGGCGGCGGCATTTGGCCCGCATGTCCATCACCGTCAGGTGGGGATTGTCGTCGATGAACAGCGGCGCCTCGGCCAGGCGGCCCACCGCCGTCGAGATCGCGGACCAGTCCGATTCGGCGATGCGGCCCGTCCGCAGCGCCCTCGAGTCGACGCCGGCCTCGGCGGAGAGGATCCGCTGCGTCAGCTCCAGTTGGCCCATCTCCAGTGAGAAGAACACCACCGGCCGGGCCAGCGCCACCGCCGCATGGGTGGCCGTGCCGAGGGCGAAGGCGGTCTTGCCCTGGCCGGGACGGGCCGCCACCACGATCAGGTTCGAGCCCTGCCAGCCCAACAGGACCTCGTCCAGATCCCGAAAGCCGGTCGGGACGCCCGTCCCATGGCCGTCGCGGTCGACGAGCGCCTCCAGATGGTCGAGGCTCTCCTGCAGCGTTGCGTGGATGGCACGCAGGCTGGTCGTCTGGCGGCGGTTGGCCACCTCGAAGACCAGGCTCTCGGCCCGGTCGAGCACCTCGGTCACGTCCTCGGGCAGGGTGTAGCCGAGCTCGGCGATCTCGCTCCCCACCGCCACCAGCCGGCGCAGCAGGGCGTGGTCGGCGACGATGCGGGCGTAGAAGCCGGCATTGCTGGCCGCCGGCGTGGCCGCCTGGATCCGCAGGACCGCCTGCTTCCCGCCCAGCGCCTCCAGGACCCCGGCCCGGCGCAGCGCCTCGGCCACCGTCGTCGGATCGACCGGCTCCCCCGCCCCGTAGAGGGTGACGATCGCCTCGAAGAGGTGGGCGTGGGCCGGCCGGTGGAAGTCGGCGGCGCTGACGGTCTCGACGGCGGTGGCGATGGCGTCCTTCGACAGCAGCATGGCGCCGAGCAGCGCTTCCTCCGCCTCGAGGTTCTGCGGCGGAAGGCGACCGGCGCCGCGCCGTTCGCCGGCGTCGGCGTCGGCGTCGCGGAGGCGCCGGACCACGGCTACGCCTCGCCGGCGGGCCTGAGCAGCCCGGTGACGCGGGCCCGCAACGACGCGGTGGCCGGCGGCGCCGGCGGCAGGTCGAGCGGCGCCGCCGCCTCCCCCCCGGCCGGGGGCGCGGCCAGGCCGGCGGCGACGGCGGCGTCGAGCGGGCCGGGGTGGTGGGCGGCGGCGGCCCGGACCCAGCCGACCACCGCCCGGGCCACCGCCATCGACGAGGCGGCCAGCGGCCCGGACAGCCCCGGGCGGACGGCGGCCACCACCGCCGCCAGCGTGGCGTCGTCCAGCGCCGCGGAGACGGCGAGCGCCTCCGCCTCCAGCCGCTCCGCCTCCCGGGCCGCGGCCCGCTCCGCCGCCCGGCGGGACTGCGTGGCCCGTTCCAGTGCCGCCCGCCGGGCCTCGGCCTCCGCCTCCAGCCGGGCCTGTTCGGCCCGGTCGGCCTCGGCCCGGGGGTTCGTCCCCTGCGCCCGGGACCTCCGGCCGAAGATCTCCTGCCCCCCCGCCGAGCGGGGGGGTTGGGGGGGAGACGGTTCTTGTGTTCCTGATCCTTCGTCTTTTGGCGCCTGACCGACCGGCGCCGGTCCGGCCGACGTCGGGTCGACCGGCGTCGGGTCGACCGGCGTCGGGTCGACCGGCGCCGGGTTCCCAGGCTCCGGACCGGCGCCTGACGATCCGTCTCCGGTCCGGCCGGCACCGTTGCCGGCGCCCGGTTCCATGGGGGTGCTGCTGACCACCACCTCGGTGCGCAGCGTCCCGTCCGGGAGCCGGATCACCTCCCGGCGGTAGTAGCCGTGGGCCTCGAGCTCCCGGTAGGCGGCCCGCACCGCGTCGCGGCCTTCCCGGTGGGCGCCGGCCAGCGTCGCCGAGTCGACCTTGGCGCCGTCGGGGAGCGAGAGCAGGTGGGCCAGGACCCCGACGGCCCGGAAGGAGAGGGCGGCGTTGCGGATGGCGTCGTTGGGCAGCACCGTGAAGCGGTTCGGGTGCCGGTGGCGGAGGATCGCGCTCACCGCCCGGCTCCTCCGGTGGTGACGGGCGCGCCAGCGCCATGGGCCCGGTCCTTCCGGGCCGGTCGGCCGGCGGCGCTCACGAGCGGTATCCCTCCCCCCGCCCCGCATCACAGGTACGGTGGGCGGCGCGCCGAACCACAAGCGCCGACCACACCGCGCCCCCGACCGGGCCGGCTGCTGGTCCTCGGAGGCCCGGGGTTGCCGCCCCGGGCCTCTTCCGTCCCTCCGCCTGCCAGGAGTTGTACGTCACCCCACCAGCCCCAGCGCGGATGGTGCGCGAAATTCTCGTTCTTTGTGCTTCGCCTGCCGATGCTGACACAGGAGGCCGGTGTCCGACCGAAGCTCCGGGACGGGCCCCCGGAACGGTTGCGATTTTTCCCCTTTGGTTGCCAAAAGTTGCTACCCTGGTGTCGTGGCCGAGGGGCGTCCTCCGTTGGGACCGGACGAACCGACGATGTACCTGTCGGACGCCGCCCGGCTGCTGGCCATCACACCGTCGGCGATCCGGAAGATGGTCGGCGCCCAGCGGCCCTCCATCCGGGGGATCGCCCCCAACACGGCCGACAACCCGAGCGGCAAATGGGTCGTCTCGCTGCGCGACGTCGAAGAGGAGGCCCGGAGACGGGGCCGGCCGTTCCAGCCGGTCACGCCGCCCCCGGTCGAGCGGGCCTCGGCCGACAGCGGGCTGTCCACCGACGAGGTGCGGCTCCAGTTGCTGCAGGCGGATCTGGTCGACGCCCTCAAGGCGCAGCTGGCCGAGAAGGACGCCCGCATCGAACTGCTCGAGCGGCTCCTGGGCGAGAAGGAGGCCCGGCTCGTCGAGCGTGACGAGCGGATCGCGGCTTTGCAGCGCCGGGTCCGGGCCCTGGCCGACGTGGAGTAGCACATCGGCACCCCGGCCGTCGGTGCCGGCCGGGGTGCCACTGCGGCGGGTCGTCCGGACGGCGTCGGTGACGCTCGACCGGGCGCCGCTCGTGCTGGTGGCTCGTGACGACCGACGGCGTCACCGGCCCCGCCGCACCGCCCGGCACCCCGCCGGGCGGCGCACGGCCACTCCCCCGCCCTCGGCGCCGCCCCGCCACCGAGGGGCTTCGGGCTCCTCATCGCCGAGCGCCCACGGCACGACGCCGTCGTCGTCGAGGTCCTCGTCGATCCAGATGCGTCACCGGAGGCCCGTTCCTCGTCCCTGACCGGCGGCACGGTCGCGGCCCTGGACGGGAACCGCCACTCCCCCGCCACGGCGTCCGGTCCGTGACCGCCCGGACGGTGCTCCGTCCCCCGGACGCGCCGCATCTGCGCGTAGCCCGCGCCGAGGGCACACCTCGGGCGCGTGCAGACGGTCGACCGTCGGCGCGCCCACCGCCGACCGACGGGGGGCGGGCCACCCACCGGCGGCGCAGCGGCGACGCCGCGACCGGTGACGGCCCGTCGGCGGTCGGGAGGCCGGCGGCCGGGTCGCCGCCGGGCGGCCGTGGACCGCCGCCCGGTCGGCGAGGCGCCGACCGGCGACCGGCGGCCGGTGACCGCCCGGCCGACCGACGACGGCCGTCTGGTGATCGCCCGGCCGTCCGTCGCCCGGCCGACGGTCGGGAAGCGCTGCGGCGACGCCCCGCCGTCGACCGTCGGCCCGCCGTCCGCCGCTGGCCGACCCCGGTCCCATCGAGGCGCCACCGGCGCGCCGCCGCCGTGCGGCCGGTGATCAGGGAGCCGTCGGCCCGCCGGTCCACCATCGACTCCCGTCACTCTGGCAACATGGGGCGGTGGCGGGCGCCGGGGTAGGGGAGTGCTGTCGATCGGGGTGGCGAACGTGATCCCTAGCGCGCTGATGGTGTCCAACGGCAAGGGCGGCGTCCTCAAGACGTCGCTGGCCGCCAACCTGGCCGGACTGGCCGCCGCCTCGGGGTGGCGGGTGCTGGCCGTCGACCTCGACCCCCAGGGCAACCTGGCCGGCGACCTCGGGGCGCTGGACCGCTCCGACGGGGGAGCGGCGCTGCTGCGGTCGCTGGCCGAGCAGGCGCCGCTCGAGCCGCTGCGGTCGATCCGCCCGAACCTCGACCTGGTGGCGGGCGGGCCCCGCACCGGCGACCTGACCGGCGAGCTGTCCCGGGCGGCCATGGCCGGCAAGGTGGTCCACGGCTGGCTGGAGCGGACCCTCGTCCCGCTGGCCGGCGCCTACGACCTGATGGTGTTCGACTGCCCCCCCGGCGAGGCCCTCATCCACACCCTGGCCCTGACCGCCGCCCACTACGTCCTGATACCCACCCAGCCCGACCTGGCGTCGATCCACGGCCTCGGCGCCGTGTTCGGCCGGCTGCTGGAGGTCCGCTCGTCGACCAACCCCCACATCGAGGTCCTCGGCGTGGTGGTCGGCCCGGTCGGGACCACCTCCACCGCCATCGTGCGGGACACCCGGGCCACGCTGGCCGACATCCTGGGCGAGGCGGTGCCGGTGTTCGACCCGACGATCCGCCTGGCCCAGGCCGCCGCCGTCCACTGCCGGGAGCGGGGCCTGCTGGCCCACGAGTACGAGGCGGCGGCCGGCGCCGCCGCCCCCTGGTGGCAGCGGAGAGGGAGCGCCGAACGGGGGCCCAGCTTCTCGTCGGCCGCCGCCGGGCTGGCCGAGGACTACCACCGCCTGGCCGACGCCATCCTCGGCGCCTTCTCGGCCCGCCAGCACGAGCTGGCCGCCACCGTCGGGGTGGCCTGATGGACCCGCTGGCCTCCGTCCGGGAGTTCCGCCAGCAGAGCGCCGGCCCCGGCCGGACGCTGACGGTGGCGCCGCCGCCGGCGATCCCCGTCGCCCCCTCGCCCGCCGCCCTCGACGACGACCTCGAGATCGACGGTTTTGACCCGACCGGCGACCCCGACGGGGCGGCGATCGCCGCCGCCGGGCGGTCCGGGGACGGCCGGCCGGCGGGGGAGGAGCCGGTGGTCGACGACGACGACCTGCCCGGCATGGCCCGGGGCCGCAAGCGGCTCATCCACGTCAACCTCCCCGGCGACACCCGCCGGCGCCTCGAGGCCGGTCGCCGGGCCCACGGCACCCTCGGCGCGGCGGTGATGGCCGCCCTGCGGGGCTCCTACGAATGGGTGCTCGCCCACCACACGCCGCCCCCCGCCGAACCGGTCGGGCCGTTCCCCGCCCCGAGACCGCCCCGGCGGCGCCTCGTCGTGCCCGACGCCCGGCTCAAGCCGTTCTACGTCCATCCCGACGAGGCGAAGGCCATCGACACCCTGGCCGACCAGCTCGAGCTGTCGGTGAGCGAGCTCGTCACCATCGCCATCGACCACTTCTACGCCGAGCCGGCCGCCACCTGACCGCAGGCCCCACGCCCCGGACCGGCGGGGCGCGTTCCGTTAGGTTGACGGGATGCCAGCGACGACCCGCCGCCCGCCGCCGCCCGCCCCCGCCTTCCCGGTCCACCGGTTCCGGCTCGACAACGGCCTGCGGGTCGTGCTGCTGCCCGACGGCTCGGCGCCGACGGTGGCCGTCGCCGTCGTCTACGACGTCGGGTTCCGGTCCGAGCCCGAGGGCATGACCGGCTTCGCCCACCTCTTCGAGCACCTGATGTTCGAAGGGTCGGTGACCCTCCCCAAGGGCGCCCACGACAGGCTCGTCACCGGCAACGGCGGGGTGATGAACGGCAGCACCCGGGCCGACTACACCAACTACTACGAGCAGCTGCCCTCCAACGCCCTCGAGCTCGGCCTGTACCTCGAAGCCGACCGGATGCGGGGCCTGCGCCTCTGCGCCGAGAACGTGGCCAACCAGATCGCCGTCGTCAAGGAGGAGATCCGGGTCAACGTGCTCAACCAGCCCTTCGGCGGGTTCCCCTGGATCCTGCTGCCGCCGGTCATGTTCGAGACCTTCGCCAACGCCCACAACGGCTACGGCAGCTTCGTCGACCTCGAGGCCGCCACCGTGGACCAGGCGGAGGCCTTCTTCGACCGCTACTACGCCCCGGCCAACGCCGTGCTGGTGGTGGCCGGCGACCTCGACGTCGAGGCGACGACGGGCCTGGTCGAGCGCCATTTCGCGCCGCTGCCGGCCCGGCCCGTCCCGGCCCCCGCGTCGTTCGCCGAACCGGTCCCGACCGGGGAGCGCCGGGGCGTCCACCACGACCCGCTGGCGCCGCTCGGGGCGGTGGCCGTCGCCTACCGGGTCCCCGACCCCATCGGCGAGCTGGACGACTACCTGGCCGCCGCCGTCCTCACCGAGCTCTTGGCCGAGGGGACGGCGTCGCGCCTCCACCAGCGGCTGGTGAAGCGCGACCGGCTGGCGACCCACGTCGGCGGGATGCTCGGGACCTTCGGGGACCCCTTCGACGTGCGGGACCCGACCATGCTGCAGCTGCTGGCCTACCACCCGCCGGGCGACGTCGGGCCGCTCCTGGCCGCCCTCGAGGAGGAGGTGGCGGCGGTGGCGGCCGGCGGGGCCACCGAGGACGAGGTCGGCCGGGTGGTCACCACGATGACGGCCCAGAGCCTCCGCAGCCTCGACGATCTCATGCACCGGGCGCTGGCCGCCGCCGTCGCCGAGCAGCAGCGCCACCGGGCGGAGCTGGTGGGCGAGCTGCCGGCCCGGCTGGCGGCGGTGACGGCCGCCGACGTCAGCGGCGTGGCCGGCCGGTGGCTGCGGCCGGAGAGCCGGGCCGTCCTCGAGGTCGTCCCGGGCGGGGCCCGGTGAGCGCCGCCGTCGCCGCCGTCCCGGCCGGGGTCCCCGAGGTGGGGCGGTTCCGGCCCGCCAAGCTCCCCGCCGTCGCCGGGCGCACGCTGGCCAGCGGGCTGTCCGTGCTGGCCGTGCGCAAGCCCGGCGTCCCGCTGGTGCAGGCCCGCATGATGCTCCCCGCCCCCCGGCCCGCCGCCGGCGACGCCGACCGGGCCCGCCAGCTCGTCCTGGCCCCGACGCTGCTGTCGGGCACGAAGCGGCGGGGCAGCGTCGAGGTGGCCGAGGCGCTGCAGCGGATCGGCGCCTCGGTGGGGTTCTCGCTCGACAGCGAGGACCTGCGGCTGCAGGGCTCGACGCTGGCGCCGTCGCTGGAGGAGTTCCTGACGCTGGTGGGCGAGATGCTGGCCGAGCCGGCCTTCCCCGGTGACGAGGTCGCCGTCGAGCGGGCCCGCACCGCGCACGAGGTCGAGCTCCGACGGGCGGAGCCGGCGGTCGTGGCCCGGGCGGCGCTCAAACGCCGGCTGTTCGGGGCCCACCCCTACGCCGGTGGCCTCCCCGACCCCGCCGTCGTGGCCGACGTCGGCGGCCCCGACCTCCGCCGGTACTTCAGGGGCCGGGTGCGGGCCCGGGGCGGGATCCTCGTCCTCGTCGGCGACCTGCGGCCGGCCCGGGCCCTCGACGTCGCCGAGGCCGCCCTCGGCGGCTGGAGCGGGGCGGCGGGCGCCGCCGCCCTCCCCCCGCTGCCGCCGGTCGCGCCGGGGCCGATCCTCCTCGTCGACCGGCCCGGGGCGGCGCAGAGCAACCTGCGGATCGCCGGGCCCGCCCTCACCCGCCTCGACCCCGGCCTCCCGGCGCTGCAGCTGGCCACCATGATCTTCGGCGGCTACTTCTCCTCCCGCCTGGTGGAGAACATCCGGGAGCGCCACGGCTACACCTACAGCCCCCGCTCCTGGATCGAGCACCAGCCCCTCGGCTCCCTGCTCAACGTCTCGGCCGACGTCGGCACCGCCGTCACCGCCCCGGCGCTGCTCGAGATCCGCTACGAACTCGGCCGGATGGCCACCGTCCCGGTCGGCCAGGACGAGCTCGACGCGGCCCGCCGCTACCTGATCGGCACCACCGCCCTGTCGACCCAGACCCAGTCGGGGCTGGCCGACTACCTCCTCGCCCTCTCCGTGGCCGGCGTCGGTCTCGACTACCTGCGGGACCTCCCCCGGCGGCTCCAGCGGGTCACGGTGGCCCACGTCGCCGCCGCCGCCGCCGAGCATCTCGCCCCCGCCCGCCTGCCGACCGTCGTCCTCGGCGACGCCGCCGCCGTCCGCCCCGGCCTCGAGACCCTCGACACCGTCGAGGACGGGCCGCATCCCTGACCGGAGGTACGCCACCGATGTGCCGACGCACCACCTGTGCCACCTGCGGCCGGCCGACCTGGGCCGGCTGCGGCGCCCACGTCGAGCAGGTCCTGGCCCCAGTCCCGCAGGCCGAGCGCTGCACCTGCCCGCCCGGGGACCGCAAGCCCGAAGGCCTCCTCGCCCGCCTCCTCGGACGGCGCCGGGCCGGCGGCTGACGGGCGGCGAGGCGCCGACCGGCGTTCCGGCCGCCGATGCTCGCCCGGCTCGTCACCGGGGCGCCGCCGGGGCCGGCCGACATCGCCTGCACCCGATGGCCGATGGCCACCAGCGGCGACACCCCCGCCGCGACGGGCTCCGGGACGACACGCCGGCCGCCTCCGCCGTCCGGGAACGGCGCCCGAGGGCCCGACCGGCCCTCCCCGCCGGGCGGCGGCCGGGGTGCCATCATGGCCCGGTGGACGGTCCGATCGGAAGGCGCAGGTTCCTCACCGCCGGGGCCGCCGGGGCCGCCGGCCTGCTGGCCGCCGGCGGCGTGTTCGGGGCGGACGCGGCGCAGGCCCGGGGGACGGCGAACGACGGGCCGGGACCGGTCCCCGCCGCACCGCCCGGCGACGAGCGCGTCGAACGGCGCCACTCCGACGTGCGCCAGCGCGACGTCGCCTTCTACACCGCCGCCCCGGCCGGCCACGGCGACGGGAGCGGCCTGCCGGTCTGCCTCGTCCTCCACGGCGCGTCGGCCACCGCCGCCGACTATCCCCGGTTCGGGTTCGGCCGGTTCCTGACCGACGCCGCCCGCCGGGGGGACCCGCCGTTCGTCCTGGCCGGCGCCACCGGCAGCCCCCGGGGCTGGGAGGCCACCGGCGGCGACGACCCGATGCGGATGGTCGTCGAGGAGCTGCCCCGCTGGTGCGCCGAACGGCGCTTCGACACCTCCCGGCTCGTGGCCTGGGGCTGGTCGCTGGGCGGCTACGGCGTCCTGCGGCTGGCCGAGGCCCACGCCGGGTTCGTGCGGGCGGTGGCCGCCTTCTCGCCCGCGGTGTCGCCCGGCGACCGCGTCTTCGCCGACGCCGGCGCGCTGCGGGGGACGGGCGTCGGGCTGTGGTGCGGCCGGGACGACGGCCTCTACCCCCGCGTCCGCCGCCTGGAGCAGGCGCTGCCCGAGCCGCCCCGGGCCGGGAGCTACGGCCCGGGCCACCACACCCGGGCCTACTGGAACCGGATCACGCCGGCGGCCTTCGACTTCCTCGCCGCCACGCTCTCCCCCTGACCGGCCGGACCGGGCCGTGGCGCGGGTCGCCGACCACTGCGATCCACCGACGGCGGCCCGTTCCCCCCGGCGACCGGGCCGCCGTCCACATCTGGATGAGCGACCCCCACGTCGACACCGTGCCCAGGGCCGACGACACCCGGACCGTCACCCTCCGCTCGTCAGCCCCGGGCGTCGGGCCGCAGCGGCGGCTCGGCGTCGACCTGACGGGCCGCCAACCACGGACTCGGCGCTGTCCTCCTGGCCCGGGCCCCTCCGGCGGTCACGGCCGCGGGGTGCGGGGACGGGGATCAGGAGAGCCGGCGGAGCCCGCCCCGGTAGCGCTCGGCGTGGCGGACGTAGGCGGCGCCGGCCCGGGCGATCAGGTCGGCGTCCGCCGCCCCGGGCGTGACGCGGGCCGGCACCCCGAGGGCCACGGCCCCGGCGGGGACGACCATGCGGTTGGGCACCAGCGCCGCCGCCCCCACCAGCGCCCCCGTCTCCACCCGGGCGTGGTGGAGGACGACGGCGCCGGAGCCGATGAGGCAGCCGTCCTCGACGATGCAGCCCTCGAGGTGCACCAGGTGGCCGATGGTGCAGTCGTCGCCGACGGTCGTCGCCTGGGCCAGGGTCGTGTGCAGCACCGAGCCGTCCTGGATCGAGGTGCGGGCCCCGATGCGGATCCCGCCCCCCACGTCGCCCCGCAGCACCGCCTGGGGCCAGACGCTCGACCCCTCGCCGATGGCGACCCGGCCGATGACCACGGCGTCGGGATGCACGAAGGCGCCGGGATGGATGTCGGGCTCGAGGTCGCCGAGGGCGTAGATGGGCATGGCCGGAATTCTGCCAAGCTGCCGCCATGGCCGACGCCACCGTCCCCGACGACGACGGGCACGCCGCCCTCGGGACCGCCCGGCGCCTCGCCGACGACGTCCTGTTCCCGGCCGCGGCCCGCACCGACGCCGCCGACGCCGTCCCCCGGGCCCAGCTCGACCGGCTGGCCGACGCCGGCCTCTACGGCCTGGCCGGCCCCGCCGAGCACGGCGGCCTCGGCGCCGGCCCGGCCACCGTCCGGTCGGTGGTCGAGGTGCTGGCCGGCGGCTGCCTCACCACCACCTTCGTGTGGGCCCAGCACCACGGGCTCGTCCGGGCGCTGGCGGCGGCGCCGCCGTCGCCGGAGCGGGACCGCTGGCTCCGGGACCTCTGCGCCGGCCGGCGCCGGGCCGGCCTGGCGCTGGGCGGGCTCCTCCCCGGGGAGCCCCGGCTCCGGGCCGAACCGGCCGGCGACGGCTGGCTCGTCGACGGGACGTCGCCGTGGGTGTCGGGCTGGGGCCTCGTCGACGTCGTCTACCTCGCCGCCCGGGGGCCCGGCGACCGGCTGGTGTGGCTCATCGTCGACGCCGTCGAGGGCGGCGGGCTGACCGTGCACCGCCACCGTCTCGTCGCCGTCGACGCCAGCGTCACCGTCACCGCCGACTTCGCCGGCGTCGCCGTCCCCGGGAACCGGCTCGTCGCCGTCGAGGCCTACCGCCCCGACCGCTACCACGCCCCCGACGTCCTGCGCCAGAACGGCTTTCTGGCCCTCGGCGTGGCCGGCCGGTGCTGCCGGCTGCTCGGGCCGACGCCCTTCGACGCCGAGCTGACCGCCTGCCGGGACCGCCTCCGGTCCGCGGCGGGGCCGGGCATCCCCGCCGCCCGGGCGGCGGCCTCCGACCTCGCCCTGCGGGCCGCCGCCGCCCTCGTCGTCGACCGCGGCAGCCGGGCCGCCGTCCGCGGCGCCGACCCGGAGCGCCTGGCCCGGGAGGCGCTCTTCCTGCTGGTGTTCGGAACCCGGCCCGCCATCCGGGCCGCCCTGCTCACCCGGCTCGGCGTCCCCAGCGGGTGAGGACGGCGCGGGGGGCGACCTCCCGGTTCCGCCGGTTCCGGCCGAACGGGCGTAGGGTGGCCGGCATGGTCGCCACGATGACCTACGCCACGACCGTCGTCGTCATCTACGCCCCGGGCGTCATCGGCGTCCTGTGGCTCGCCGCCGCCGGGCTGCGGCGCAAGGCCCGCTGACGCCGACCGCCCCCTTCGCTGGACAGCCGCCGGGCTGCGGCCTACGGTCCGGGCCGACGCGACGGTGCGGAGGGAGGAACCGATGGGCGCCACGTCCCCGGAGCAGTGGTGGGCGATCTGGTCGGAGAGCTTCGATCGGGGCGACGTCGAGACGATCCTGCGCCTCTACGACCCGGGGGCGACTGTGGTGCCGAACCCGGGCAACCCCATCACCGGCGTGGCCGACCTCCGCGAGACCCTGCAGGGGTTCGTGGACATGCACGGCACCCTCAAAGGGGAGCAGGGGCCGGTCCTGCACGGCCCGGGGGTGGCGACCTCCTACATCCCCTGGACGTTCGACGCCGACCTCTCCGGCGAACCGTTCCACCTCGAGGGCGTGGCCACCGTCATGCTCGCCGACCGGCCCGACGGGTGGGTGGCGCTGATCGACGACTTCTACGGCCGGGGCTGACCGACCGGCGCCGTGACGGCCGGCGGGCGGCCGTCGGCCGTCGGGCCGCGCCCGCCGGCGGACGCCGAACCGAGGGGGGATCCCCCGGTCGGCGCCGGCCGGGGGCCTACGCTCGCCCCATGTCGGGTACCCGTCGAGTTGCGGCCCGGGCCGTCGCCGCCCTCGCCGCCCTGCTCGTGGCGCTGCTCGCCGGAAAGCCGGCGGCGGCGGCCGGGCCCGCCGCCCCCGACCCCGCCGGCCCGTCGCCGCTCACCGGCATCGCCGGGGCGGCGCCCGACCGGCCGGCGCTCGTGGTCAAGATCGACAACGCCCCCGCCGCCCGGCCCCAGAGCGGCCTCAACCAGGCCGACGTCGTCTACGAAGAGCTCGTCGAAGGCCGCCTGACCCGCTTCGCCGCCGTCTTCCACTCCCAGGACTCGACGCCGGTCGGGCCGGTGCGCTCGGCCCGCTCCACCGACATCGCCATCGCCAGCCCGCTCCACCGGCCCCTGTTCGCCTACTCGGGGGCCAACGCCGTCTTCCAGGACGAGGTCCGCCGGGCACCGCTGGTCGACGTCGGCTACCACGCCGCCCCCGACCGCTACGAGCGGGAGCCGTCCCGCCACGCCCCCTACAACCTGTTCAGCCGCACCCCGGCCCTGTTCCAGCTCGCCCCCCGCGGCTCGGTGGCGGGCCAGGCGCCGGCCGGAGCGGGGATGGCGGCCACCGACCGGGTGAGCGCCCGGTGGGCGACCCGGGTCGACTGGCAGTGGGACCCGGCGGTGGGGGAGTGGCGCCGCAGCCAGGACGGCCGGCCCCACGTCGACGCCGCCGGGCGGGCCATCGCCCCCGCCAACGTGGTGGTCGAGTTCGTCACCTACCGCGACACGGGCCTGCGCGACCGCAGCGGCGCCGCCGTCCCCGAAGCCGAGCTCACCGGCGAGGGCGACGCCTGGATCCTGACCGGTGGCGCCCTCATCCCCGCCCACTGGTCCAAGCCGTCGGCGGAGGCCGTCACCCGCTTCGTCGACGGCGCCGGCGCCGACGTCCGGCTCGCCCCGGGCCGGACCTGGGTGGAGCTCGCCCCGCCGGGGACGGTGACGCACAGCCCCTGAGACGACGGCCGGAACCCGACCGGCGCCGGCGCCACACCGTCGCCGGGCTTCGAGAACCCCCGGATGGACATCGGCCAGGGCGTCGTCACCTCCACCACCGTGATGCTGGCCGACCCCGACCCGGCTGCTGTTCGCCGACTCGTTCGTGGCCCGCACCGGCGGGGACGGCAACCACCACCTGGCCTCGTCCACCCCGCCCTCGAGGCCTCCCCACCGACCCGGTGGTCGTGGTGGAGCGGCTCGCCGCCGGGGGGGAGCGGGTCCGCCGCGACGGCGACGGGCGGCGGCTCACCCTACGTGGAGCGCTTCTCGTGTCATCTCGCCGGACCACGCTGAGGCAGGCTGGTCGCTATGGAGGAGGGACGGGCCAGCCGAACCGCCGTGCTCGTGTGCCAGGGCCGAGCGGTCGCCGACGGCCTCATGGCGCCCGACGTCTTCCGCGACCAGATCGCGGCGCTCCTGCTGACCCCCGAGGAGCGAGCCGTGGTGGAACGAGCCCGTGACCCCACCCCGCCCTCCGCCCTGCGGGAACGGCTCGCCTGGGAGCGTTTGCGGGCCTGCGCCGAGGGGATGGTGCCCCGCACGGTCCTCATCGACGACGCCGTGCGAGAGAGCGGCCACCGCCAACTCGTCATCGTCGGCGCTGGTCTGGACAGCCGGCCCTGGCGTCTGGGCGGACTGGAGGACACCGAGGTGTTCTCCGTCGACCACCCTGCCAGCCAGGCCGACTGTCGCCGCCGAGCGGGCGGGCTGGACCTGGCGGCTCGCCGCGTCGAGTTCGTGCCGGTCGACCTCGCCTCGGAGCCACTCGACGGCGCGCTCTCGGCCGCCGGCCACGACCCCTCGGCGCCGACCACCTGGCTGTGGGAAGGGGTCGTGCCCTATCTGACGGAGGGCCAGGTCCAGTCCACGCTCAGCGCACTAACCGAACGCTCCGCCGCCGGCAGCACCCTCGTCGTCCAGTACCAGGACCGCTCGGTGATCGCGCTGGCCGGACGTCGCATCAGCCTCTTCGCCGCCCGCCGGATCGGTCTCGACGATCCATTGACCGGGGAACCATGGCGCTCGCTGTGGTCGGCGGAGGCCGTCGCCGCCCTTCTCGCCCGGCACGGCTTCCTCGTCCAGCACGACGAGGACCTTCTGACCACCGCCAGGCAGATCGGCTCACCCACCACCCACCGCCGTTCCCTGGCCAACGGCCGGGTGGCCATCGCGACGCGCCCTGCTGCACCGCACGGGTGGGGAGGGTCGGATCAACAGTCCGATCGTGGCTTGCCGTGCGAGGCCACCGGGAGCTCCGGCCCGCACACCAGACGAGACGGACGCCGAGGCCGCGTCGAGCGGCCCGGACGCCGTCGACCGTTCCTCGGACGGAAGCGGAGCGGACAGGGTCGTTGCTCCCGGTTCGGCCCGTTCTGGGCCTGGCGGGCGGTGCGCGCCGAGCGGCGGGATCCGACCTGACCGACGGCGAAGGAGACGGTGCCGGAAGGCCCGGCCGTATCGTGTCGATCCCGTGAAGGATGAGGCGAGGCGGTGACGGCCCTCCGCTAGCGCCCGAAGCACAGGTGATGCCAGCCGGGACCCCGCCCGGGCTCGGCGCTTCCCTGGGCCGACTGTTGGAAGGACGTTCCGTGCCGTTGCCGCCGTACCGCTCCCGCTCCCTGCACCTCCGCCTCGTCGTGGCGCTGGTGGCGGCTGCGCTGTGTTCGGGGTCACTGGCTGGCACCGCTCATGCCGACACGTCGCCCGTGGCCGGCGTCGCCGACGGCAAACTGTCGGGAACGGTCCGCACCGCCGCCGGGGCGGTCGCCGCCAACAGCACCGTGACGCTGCTCGACGCCAGCGGAGCGGACGTGGCCCACACCACCACCGACTCCGCCGGCCGCTACGCCCTGACGGTGGCGCAGGGTCAGTACACCGAGCGGATCGTGACCACGGTGCAGGCGAGGCGCTTCGCCGCCCAGATCGCCGCCGTCGTCATCGGGCCGTCGACCAACCGGGATGTCATCGTCGTGGCCCCGCTCGTTCCTCCGGTCACCGTGACCGGGACGGTGCGTGACCTGGCGGGCAATCCCATGCCCGGCGTCCTGGTCTGGTTCCAAAACGGCGACGCCGATCGCGGCGGCAGCACCACGACGGCGCCGGACGGCACCTACCGGCTGAGCGCCGCCCCCGGCACCTACACGGTGGGGGCCCAGTACGAGTCGGGCGGGAACACCTACAGCTTCAACGCCAACCAGTACATCCTCGAGCAGGACAGCCACCTCGACCTCACCATCGGCCGGCCCCTGCAGCCGGTCGTCGTCCACGACGAAGGAGGCGCCCCGGTGGCCGGTGCCTGGGTCGCGGTCCACAGCCCCTACAACGGCTGTCGCTGCTCCGCTGGATTCGACCTCTTTCCCGGGGCGACTCGGACCGTCGTCAGCTGGGGCGCCCAGGGCCGCACCGACGCCACCGGCACGGTCGAGCTCCCGCTCTTCGGCGATGGGGTCATCAGCGTCCAGCCGCCCCCCGGCCGTGCGGAGCTCGCCCCGATGCCCGACACGCACTACCCCGCTGCACCGCCATCTCCTCTGGTCCTCGTCGAACCGTCCGTCGCCACGGCGACCAACTCACAGCCGACCGTTACCTTCCAGGGCCATGTCCGCGACAGCGCCGGCCACATCCCTGACGCCACCATCAGCCTCTCCGCCGCTGCCGGTCCAGCAGACGAGGCTCCGCTGGATCCGGCGGGTGACGGCTCATTCAGCCTCGCGGTTCCCCCCGGCCACTACGCCCTCAGCATCTACGGGTACGAGACCAACCACAACCCCGAAGGCGACAGCGGCGGCGCCTACCCGGACCTCTCCATTGCCGTTGCCGACCTGAACCTCAACGCCGACCGGGTGCAGGACATCACCATCCCGACCCGTTCCCTGCCGATCCAGATCCTCGACCGTGACGGAAACCCGACCGCCCAGAGCGTCACCGCCAACAGCGACGCCACCACCGCCCAGCCCATCACACTCTTCGCCGGCGCGACGGCCACCGCACACCTCGTGGACAGCGGCGCGACCGCCGCCGACGGCACCACCACCCTCCAGGTCCTCTCCGGATCCACCGTCAGCCTTGCTGCCGGCTGGGGTCAATACCCACTCGGCACCGCGGCCGTCTCCGGCGATGACTCCTCCTCCGCCACCATCCACCTCAGCGCGGTCACGCTCAGCGGCACACTCCACGATCCTCGGGGCGTCATGGGCGAACCCACGTGGGAAAGCGCCTGGGTGAGCCTTGACACCAACCCCTGCAACCCACCGACCTCCACCGTGACCCGTGTCAAGGTTCTGAGACAGATTCGGGGTCGGGAAAGTTTGGTTTGGGGGTCTGCCGGTAGACGCTGAGGGGTGTCTTCATGGCGATGGCTTCGTGGGGTCGGATGGAGTTGAAGATGCCCCGGTAGTCGTCGACCTGCCGGGCGAGTTCGAGGCCGTCGCTGATCTCTCGCCGGTAGAGCCGCTCGTACTTGACCGAGCGGAACCATCGCTCGATCACGCCGTTCGTCCAGGGCGCCTTGTTGCGGGTGCGGATGTGGACGATGTGGCGCTTCGAGGCGGCCCAGGCCGCGAACCGCTTGCCCTTGAAGGCGCCGCCGTTGTCGGTGACGATCCGCAGTCGGCCGATCTCGCCGGTCTCCGGGTCGGTGAGGTCCTCGACCCAGGTGACGCCGAGGAGGACCTCGACCTCGGCGAGGGCAGCCTCGAACATGGCGATGGCGTCGTCGGCGGTCTTGCGGATCGTCACCGTGCAGGCCAGGGCGACCTTGGCTCAGTAGTCGGCCACGCCGCCCAAGACCCAGTCACCGGCGGCGTCGGTCTCGAAGTCGCTGAAATCGGCCTGCCACAAGCGGTTCCGCCGAGTCGGCGGCGCGATGAACGTCTCCTTGCGGACCCGGGCCAGCTGGCGGACCTCGCCGGTGTAGTTCGCTGGCAGCGTCAGCCCGTTGCGGTCCAGGACCCGGAACATCGTCGAGTCGGCCACCTGGCGACCGGTGCCGTCGGTGCGCAGCAGCTCGGCCAGCTTGCGGTGCCCCCAGCCGTCCCAGGTGGCGGCCAGGGCCTTGGCGTCGGCCTCGATGGCGTCCTGCGCCGGCGTGGGCCACGGGCCCTTCACGTTCGAGCTCGCCGCCCGCCACCGATACCAGGTCGGCCGCGGGACCCCCAACACCTCGCAGAACCGGGTCACGCTCAGCTGGGCGGTCACGCGGGCCTCCTCGAGCTTGTCGAACCCGGGTAGAGCGCCCCCCCTTTCCGCCAGAGGCGCAGCTCCATGTGAGCCTCGCCCAGGGCGGCCGTCAGTTGCTCGATCTCGGCCGCCAGGGCCTGTTCGCGGCCCGTGGGCCCGTGGCGGGCGCCTTCCTCCAGCGCCGCCTCCCCGCCGGCCAGGAACTGGTCCCGCCACTTGGCCACCGACGTCTGCGACGTCCCCTCACGGCGGGCCGCCTCAGCGATCGTCACTTCGCCCCGCAACACCGCCAGGACGATCCGAACCTTGTCTTCCTTCGACTTCTGCGGTGGCCGAGCCATCGCCGGTCTCCTTCAGTCAGGTCCCAACTTTGACCTGTCTCGGAAACCTTGACACGCGTCAACCGGACTCGACCTCCAACACGGCTACACGATCCCCCGCATGCCCGGCGACTACACGCTCTGCATCTCCGACACTGAGCCCTGGGACTGGGCCAACGGTGGGCAGGTCGCCACCGCCACCCTCCCCCTGTACTGGTCCATCACCGCGCCCTATCACGCCACCCACGACCAGAACGTCGACCTGGCCGTCCCCGACGCCCAGTCCGTCCACATCACCGCCGTCGACGAGGCCGGGCAACCCGTCAACGGCTCGCTTGACCTCATCGGCACCACCACCGCCAGCGATCTGCCCCTCGCTCCCGGCATCACCGGGAGCGGCTGGGTCGACAACGACACCCTCCAGAGTGACCACGGCGACTTCCATCCTCTGCTGTTCGGGACCTCCACCGTCAACGCCTGGATCATGCGCAGCGACGAGCAGCTCGAACACACCTTCTCCGCCACCCTCACTCCCGGCGACGACGTGACCGCCGCCATCGCCGCACCGGACGGCGCGCCCTCCGCCCCCCGCAACGTCGGGGTCGTTGCCACTGACCAGACCCGCACCGTGACCTGGGACCCTCCCGCCGACCCCGGCACCAGCCCAGTCACCGACTACCTCGTCACCTACGCCGTCGGCACCTACGAACGCCTCTCCATCACCGTTCCCGCCACCCAGACCGAAGCCACCATCCCCGCCTACGACAGCGACTACGACCCCAACGGCTACCACGTCTGGGTCGCCGCCATCAATGACGCCGGGACCGGTCCCGACATCGGCGCGCCAATCGGCCTGCCCCCGACCACCGACCCCACGATCCTCACGGCGCCACCGACCACCAGCGGCTCATCCGAACCGACCGGCACCGGACAAAGCAGCACACCCCCAAATGACGCGAGCGGCTACTGGGCCCTGGGCTCCAACGGCCATGTCTACAGCTTCGGTGACGCCCCCGCCCTCGGCAATGGCGCAGCTGGTGCGGTCGACCTCGAGCCGACCCCGACCGGGAAGGGCTACTGGATCCTCAACCGCAGCGGCACGGTGCAGGCCTTCGGGGACGCCATGAAGCTGGGCGACGTCGACCTGTCGAAGCTG
>Ga0070741_10003384_pt1 | contig 39769 bp, 36 predicted proteins | sample Coa_R1_4_FD_66440 | JGI IMG/M metagenome (GOLD analysis project Ga0070741, IMG submission 66440) | Surface soil microbial communities from Centralia Pennsylvania, which are recovering from an underground coalmine fire - Coalmine... | ecosystem: Environmental > Terrestrial > Soil > Unclassified ...
GGTCCGTACCAGGAGTCGAAGCGGGACATGGTGTCTTTGGTGATGCGGACATGGCGCTCGGCCTGGTTCCAGTGCGAGGGCTGCATCATGACGCGAATCTTCACCGGGCCCATGCTGCCCTGGAAGGTGTCGTAGATGTCTTTGTAGTGAGGATCGGCGGTCCAGGCGAAGTCGTGGATGTCATCGCCGTGATAGGTCAGTGTCCTGGTCCCATCGGGATTGTTGACGTTGCTGACCTCAATTCCGCTCGCGCCGACGACTTCATTCTGGGGCACGGTGATCTTCACGTCATAGACGCCGAAATCGGCGAAGAATTCGGTGTAGGCGTGAAACTGGTGGCAGTTCCAGGCTCCATGCCACCAAACGCCGACTTTCGGGAACCATTGGCCGGCGACCAGTCCGTCGCGGTCCCATCCCGTGCGTTCCAAAGTCTGCGGAAACTGGTCGTGCCACTTGATCTTGAACTGCACGTATCCGTCGGGCGGAATCGGCTTCGGCAGGTGCACCTGCACGACCGTTTTGTCGTCTTTGTTGTCGTCATCGGGATGGATGAACTGAAGCTGCGAGGTGAGATCTCCCTGGTGGGTTTCCGGGGCCACGACCTCGAATTTCTTGATCTCCTCGGCGCCGTAGCTTTTCGGGTCCCACTTGTCGAAAGCCTGTCCGCGCGTGCCTTCGCGCTTGCCCTCGCGAACCCAGGTGGAACTGGGCTGAAAGGCGTTTAAGTAAAGATGGAAGGGGAACGTGTCCTGCGCCTGCCCGGTCAAGTTGTGATAGGTCAGGATCTCGGTCGCGTCCACGGTGTGGGCTTTCGCGTCGTACTTGGCTTCGATTTCATAGTGCACCACCCGCTGGGACATCGGGGTCGGGGAATTGATGGCCGACGTAGTGTTCGGAATCGAAAGCTGCGCCATGGCAGGGCTAGCTGCGACTAACAACACAGTCGCAAGGAGTTTGAAGTTCATCATTTTGGCCTTGAATAACGCGTGACTTGGAATGATACCTCAAGGACTAGTTGTAGTACGTGGGGCAGCCGACACCGGTTCCGCAAACTAAAAGGTTAAGCCACAAAGGACACCGAGTACGCCGAGACCTGGGGCACCCCGCCAGTTAAGGGTTTACGGCTTTGCGGACGGCGGCGCGAGCCAGCAGGCGGGTGGAATCCAAGGTCGGCAGAGGAGAATTGTCCGGCGTGACCAGCAGGGGAATCTCGGTGCAAGAGAGGGCGACCGCGTCGCAGCCATGTTTCCTGAGCTCGGAAATTACCTCCTGAAAATACGCCAGCGAGTTCGGAAGAAATTCTCCGTACACCAGCTCATCGAAAATGATGCGATTGATCTCAATGCGCTGCACTTCGTTCGGAATCCGGTGCTCCAGCCCGCGGCCTTCAGCTTCGGCGGATAGACCGGTCCTTCCATCAAATAGCGCGTTCCCAGCACGCCGACGCGCTTCGCCCCAAGACGCACGGCCTCATTTGCGACTTCTTCGGCGATGTGCAGCCATGGCAGCGGCGAGCGTGGTGCGACCAGATCGAACGCCTGATGAATCGTGTTGTCGGGACAGATCAGGAAATCGGCGCCGGCTTTCGCCAGCTTGTCGGCTGAGGAAAGCATCAGTTCCGCCACGCCCGGCCAGTCCGCCATGTAAATGCAATCCATGTACTCGGCCAGCGGATGGGTGTGCATGGAGACCTCGGGATGATTGTGGCGTCCGAGAAGCTGGGCGCCCTCGAGGGAGATGGTGCGATAGCAAAGCGCCGCGCCCTCCGCGCTGCACGCCACAATGCCGATGTGCTGCGGCATGAGGCTAGGGTAGCAGAGTATGGATTGCATCGCGGAACATCCCACGTCTGGTGGACGCGACGAGACCTGCGCCACCCTGAAGTAAAATGGCCGCTAATCGGAGGTGCTGGAATGGTAAGCCGAGGGTGCATCGCGGTTCTGATTTGTATTTCGTTATCCGGCATTTTGTGGGCCTCATGCCCGGAAAAACAGGACCATCGCGAGGACAAGAGTTCTGGCGTGCTGATTACGGATTTCGCTATCACCGGCACACAAACCTTGAGTTCTCGGGAACTCACGGAAATCGAAAGCCAGATGATCGGCTCCTGCTTCGCCGAGGACTCGGACGAACTCGGACAGCGCATTCGAACCTTATTTCAGGACCGCGGTTACTTTACCGTGGAGGTCAAGAACGTCCGCATCAAGCCCAGCGACGTGCTTGGGGTTCCAAAGTCGGTCACGCTGGAGGCCGATGTTGTAGAAGGTCAACGCTACAGGCTTGCCCAGGTGAAGGTCGTCGACAATCATGCTCTCAGCGCTGAAAAGATCAGAAACCAATTTCCCATGAAACCCGGTGAACTGTTTGAGCGCTCCAAGGTAGGGGCCGGACTCGAAAGCCTGCGGAAACTGTATGCACAAGACGGCTTCCTCGATTTCGCCGCGATCCCTGCCACTGACGTTTCCTCAAATGCCACCATCGGTCTCACGCTGACAATGAACGAAGGACAGCAGTACCACATGGGACAATTGCAGGTACTGGCCAAAAAAGAAACCGCGGAAGAGTTGCGCGGGGCGTGGCAACTGCCCCAAGGCAAAGTGTTCGATTTCGGGTACATCGAAAAATTTATCGATAGCAACCGCGAAAAGCTGCCAGACTGGTTCAACGGCGAGGATGTGCAACTTGTGCGTGATTGTCCCAAAGGGGCGGTCGATGTCAGACTACTGATCGATCCCATTTACGTAGCGCAGCAACCGCAACCCAAGGACGTTACCTGCGAGAAACGGACCAACTAGCCTTTGGGTTCGTGCTGCACGTGGTTTGCACCCGCGGGGCGAAAGGGGCACTCACCTCCTTCCCCGGCGAGACATCGCCGCCACACAGATATTTCCGGATTGAAGGCTCCATCCCGCGGACACGCCATCAGGCACCAAGCTTCGCGATAGCGCTCGAAGCGGGCCGCGCTTCCCGCATAAGGGCAGAGCCATAACAAGGGCAAGGTGCCGAGAGCTTCGACCGGAACCACGTACCAAACATTTTCAGGAACAACGACCGCGACGAGAAAGTCGAGGTTGTCGCGGGTGTATGAGAAATTGTCGGCTCTGGCGCGAACGGTATAGCGGCGGCCATCGGGGTGGTGCGCGGATTTCACCTGTACACGCCAACAATGGCGTCCGCTATGAACGATGAAGTCGAAGGGCGAGCTATTGCCCCAAGGTCTGGCGACGTCGAAGCCGAGGGAAGTGGCCTTGGCAAGGAAGACGGCTTCCCCGATGTCGCCTCGCCTGCTGGCAGTGAACCGGTTTCGGCAAGCAGAGGGCTGAGTTGATGGTGTGGCGGGCTCTTTTTTCATTTGAAAAGTGAAAAGGCGCGGGAGGCTCCCGCGCCGGAACTTCTCCCTGTCATCCTGACGACGTGGAATCGGTCGCGATTCCCGAGGAAGGGATCTATGTATTTGGAGGGAAAACAAAAAAGCGCGGCTAACGGCCGCGCCTTTGAGGTTTTCCTCTCTATTTTCAGAATAGCAAATTGACCGGGGGTACTGTGACAGGATTGCAAATTTTATTTTCGAAATGGAATCAGGGACTTGAAGATAATTTTGCGATTTTGGGGGCTTGACAGGAATTTCTAAAAAAGACGTTTTTGCGGCGCAGATTGAGAAAATTCCCAATTTGGGACGGGAAGACAGAAATATCTTTGAGCCTAAGCTCTGCTCGGACAGCGCGCCGCCGAGGCGCAAGTGAATCGCCACCTCGGGTTATCTCGCAAAGTTCGCTCCCGGAACCAGGAGTTGCGTCCTTGAGTTCGACGGTTCAATTGCAAGATTGTTCGCAACGGGCGTCGGATCTGCCGAAAGTTTGCCAAGTTGCATTCAGAAACAATCTGAGTTTTATGCGCAATGGGTCTCTCGTTGGACCGAGTTTCCGCCCAGTTTGAAGCCCACTACAACGACGACTTCCGCACGGTATCCCACAGCAATCCTATTTTGCGCCTGTGCGCATACAATGGTGCGCACCATGCCCGCCTACAGGGGTGCACGTCTCAAGATCAAAAGGGCCAACAAGCACATTGAGGATGTCAAAGCCGCTATCGGTTTCCTGAAAGAAAGATTGGTCGTTACTGCCAATATAAATCCGCACACTGGAAGCGAATTTATCAAATGCGAGTTTGCAGAACTTGCGGATAGAGAGTCCTTTGAAAACCTTCCTACTCTCATTGGAGATGCTGTTCATAACCTTAAGTGTGCTCTTGATCATGCGTGGTTCGAAACTGTTTGTCGTTTGATGCCCGAGAGGGATTGGGAGCGAGCGCGAACAAAGTTCCCCTGCGTCATGTCTCGCAAGGAGCTTGAAGGAGCGCTGCGTAAGCTGGAGATAAATATCACCCTTCCCAATTTCTTCAACCTCATCTTGAACGAGATAAAGCCCTACGATGGAGGGGATTTTGCCGTCAGGGCCGTTCACGAACTCGACCTCCGAGACAAACACAGGCTGCTGATTCCAACTACCCACTATTCTTCGATTGGCGACATTTACGTCGAAGATAAGTCTGGGAGGGTACACAAAGGAGACACTTGGGGCACCGATATGCCGCTGCCTCATTTTGTGGAATTCGAAACAGGGCTGCACATCAAAGACCCAGGACGCGCGTCCTTCGAGGTAATGTTTCAGCATGGAAACGCTTCCCGCGAGACGAGAGCAGTGGACACGCTTCAACTCTATTCGCGCTTCATCTCTAAGATCGTGGAACTCTTGGAGGAGTTTAGAGAACGTTGATCGAATTTTGACGCACGTAGAAATTCCCTCATTTTTGAAGGTGCTACGTGCCGCAACCCGCATCCCGCTGAAGAAGAAGCGGGACTTCGGGATGAAGGAGGAGAGGCAGCAAGGGCACGAACCCAAACGGCGTTTGTTGGCGCTTGTGTTCGGCAGTTAACCCTTCTACCCTGGCAGTGTTGCTCAATGCTTGGGGCTGTCGCCCCAGCTCGAACTGTCTAATGGCTACGCGACCCCCGGCAGATGGCCCGGCCCCCGCCCGCCTCCCAGAGAAATACGCGCTCGCGTCTGCGACAACAACTCGACGAACTCAAAGTGGAGCATGCGGACGCCCTCAGATCGGAAACATTCCTCGGAGCGAATCCGGAGCAGACCAAACAGCACGAAAAACGCCAGAAACAGATCAAGGCGGTGCAACGGCAGCTCGCCGATTTCGAAAGCTCACCCCCCGACAGCACCGTCTGACGCATCTTGGCGCTTTCCGGCTCGCCCGGGATCTTATACTCTGGCCTTGCTGTACAGCGTTGGGGGCGGGTGTTGCCGCGCTTAGCTTCACGGCTATCGAACGCCGCCACTCGCCCTCGTTGCCGGCAAATTTCGCGTGACGCTTTTTGGCGCTTGCATGCCTCCTGAACCGGCGTTAGTGTCCGCCCCTACCCAAACGTACCGCCGACATGACCCGGTCGACCGGTGACGAGACGCTCAGTAGAGAGAGGCAGCGCCCGTGCCCGACCGGAAGCTCTTCAAGCTGTGTCGCGAGATCACCAACGAGAAAGAATCCCAAAAGCTCACGCAACTTATCGACGAGTTAAGCAAGCTGTTGAAGGACGAGCAGGAGAACATCAAAGCTAAAATCCGCGCCAACATTGGTCGCGGGACAACGGAAGGCTATTGAATGAAATATCCCGCGTCTGGCAAAGGCCAAGATGTCGGGCGCCCCGCCCGATGCACGCCGGATGCCTCGTCCGGCTGGAGAAGACGCGGGACTTCGGGATGACGGAGGAATTGAGGCGAGAGTTTCGCTGAACAAGTGAGGATTGTCTGTTGAACCCAAGCTGGCCTGTACCACTCCTTTCCCATGAGCATGCCACCAACGTGTCATGTGTGGCGGAGCTTGCTTGAATAAAATGCGTGCCACGCCACTTAGAAAGCTAGAGGTCATTGCGTACATGACTAAGGAAATGGTGCGCTGCCCCTATTGCGTTTCAGGCAACGAATTCCACCCCATGGTCTCGCATGTTGACGGCAGGTTCATCTGCAACAAATGCGGCCATGTTTCCCATCCCGAAGATTTGGATCACAGGTGCAACTGCCCCAACTGTAAGAAGCTGAGCTCGCACTACAACCACCGTGCAGCGAGCTGAGCCTCAAGGAAATGAAGTCTTGTCACTCGGGCAAGCGCATCTTTCCGCGATGCCGCTATCGCTTGAAGCAGGCGAGATCAGGCTGCCATGCCTTCGTCCATCCAGCGCTTGAAGAGGGCGACTTGCTCTTTTGGCCAAGCTCCATCGCAGGGCATGCTGCCATCTTCCAACGTGCCGTAGATTAGCTGGGCTTTGTCTTTTACGTGGGCATACGAGGACAGGTCGAGGCCAAACTGCTTCATCGTGTCCACGTCGTCTTCGCGAAACAGGGGGCGGATATCGGTTGCGAAACTTACTGGCATAGTTTTGACCGTTCGAGATTGTACGATGTTTTCACGAAGCGAGCCAGACGCGGGAGCAGCTTTCTCCGTTGGGGCCGATTCGAAATCCACCCGCTCTTCCCTCTTCCCCTTGCGCTTCTACAAGGAGTGGTATAGGCTTCTTGTCGAAGCACCAGGGGAAGCTTGATGCCATCTCGATCCATTGATCTCCCGCAAGGCACGCTGGACCTGCTGATCCTTCGGACTCTATCGCTGGAGCCGCTCCACGGCTGGGCGGTTTCGGAACGTATCCAGCAGATATCCAGCGACGTCTTGTGTGTGCAGCAGGGATCACTCTATCCCGCGCTGCATCGCCTGGAGCGCCGCGGCTGGATCAAAGCGCGCTGGGGCACATCCGAGAACAATCGCAAAGCAAAGTTTTACGAGCTCACCAAAGCCGGACGGCGCCAACTCGAGATCGAACAGGACGCATGGCAGAAGCTGACCGCAGCCGTGAGCCAGATCCTCGAAACCGCTTAGGAGATCGCGTGTTCCTACATGATTTAATCTTCAGGCTGCGCACCTTGTTGCGGCGTCCTGCCGCAGAAAACGAACTTGACGACGAGCTGCGTTTTCACCTACAGCGAGAGACCGAGAAATACGTGAAGTCGGGAATGAGCGAAGCCGAGGCCGCGCGTCGCGCCCGGCTGGAGTTTGGCGGACTCGATTCGGTGAAGGATGAATGCCGCGAGGCTCGCGGGGTCAGCTTGGTTGAGACGTTGGGGCAAGACTTGCATTACAGCGCTCGCACGTTGATTCACTCGCCCGGGTTTACGGCTTGCGTTGTGCTGACACTGGCACTCGGCATCGGCGCCAACACAGCGATCTTCACCGTGGTCAATGAGGTTTTGCTGAATCCGCTCCCGTACGCCAACCCGCAGGAGTTGCTGGCGGCACGGCCCAACGATTCACTGCCAAATCTTGAAGACATTCAGCGCCAGACCAAGTCGTTTGTCAGCAGCGGTGGAGTCAATATCGAGCCGATGGACTTCACGGGCCATGGTGAGCCGGTGCGGGTGCACGGGGCCTATGTGGATGCGGGTTTGTTCGTGACGCTCGGAGTGCAGCCGATGTTGGGCCGTTGGATCTCAGCCGAGGAAGACGTAAAAGGCGGGCCGCGGAATGTCGTGGTGAGTTATGCGTTCTGGCGAGACTTCCTGGGCGCCGATGCTAATGTGCTGGGCCGAACGATCCGGCTGAGCGACAACAGCTACACGGTCATTGGCGTGATGCCAAGGGATTTCACTTTGCCGCAGCAGCTTGCCGACGTCTTCGTTTCGTTATGGGTGGCAGATCCGAGCGCAGCTGCGGAGCGTGACGTGCATTTCATGCACACCTACTGGCGGCTGAAGCCGGGCGTGCCGCTTGCCCAAGCACAAGCCGAGATGGCACAGGCCGATCGTCGACTTGCCGAGGCGTTTCCCGACAGCGAGAGGGAGCGCGCCACTTTAGTGCTACCGCTGCATGACTGGCTGGTCGGGGATGTCCGCCCGGCTCTGCTGGTTCTGTTCGGTGCAGTTGGACTGGTGCTTCTGATTGCCTGTGCGAATTTCGCGATGCTGCTGATGGCCCGGGCTGTGGCACGCCAGCGCGAGCTGATGATTCGCGCCGCGCTGGGCGCGCGGAATGGCCGCCTGATTCGTCAGAGGCTGACCGAGAGCACTCTGTTGGCGCTGGCCGGCGGAGCAGCAGGACTGCTGGCTGCGAAGGCAGGCATAACCGTGTTGTTGGCATTGAAGCCGGAGGCGCTGCGTCATTTCAACGCAATTTCCATGGACGCGCGGGTCTTCATTTTTGTGTTCGCCATCTCGGCGCTGACGGGGCTGCTGATCGGAGTTCGGCCCGCCTGGTCCGCATCTCGGGGCGATATCGGGGAAGTGTTGCGGGAGAACGCACGTACCACCACGACGGGCATTTCTCCTAGTCCCTTGCGCAGCTTCCTGGTGACGGCCGAGCTCGCCTTGGCGCTCATGTTGCTGGCGGGGGCGGGATTGCTGATCAAGGGCTTTCTGCGCCTGCGATCCGTGGATCCGGGATTCAATCCGGCGAACGTCGTCACCATGTACCTTCAGCTGCCGGAAACCCGTTATCCGAAGATTCCATTGCAGACGAATTTCCGCCGGGAGTTGCTCGCGCGAATTAACGCTTTTCCCGGAGTACAGGCGGCGATGATCAGCGATCTTCCCCTGGGCGGAAATTACGTAGGCCATCGCGTCGTGATCGACGGACAGGCGACGCCTGCGGTGGGAGCTGAAGCAGAGGTGCAAACGCTCTCGGTCACGGGTGATTACTTCGGCGTCATGCAGATTCCCATTCGTGGCGGACGCGACTTCGGCGCCATGGATCGGGAAGGACAACCACTGGTGGCCATCGTCAACGAGACATTCGTGCGGCAACTTCTTCCCGGGCAGAACCCCATCGGGGCCCGCATTGACTGGGCTCGAACGAATGAACCACATCAGTGGATGACTGTTGTTGGTGTCGCCGGCGACGTGAAGCATTCCGGGCTGAACCAGCCTGTGGATCCCGCCGTCTACGCTCCCTTCAGCCAGAATGACGAGGCGTGGCGGAGATTCATGACGCTGGTGATCCGCACGCGAGTTCCCCTGGCAGGGGTGGTCGAGGACGTGAAAAAGCAGGTTTGGAGCCTGGATAGCCAGATTCCCGTAAGCAGCATTCAATCCATGGACGATCTGTTGGCAGTGTCGGTGGCGCAGGAGCGGTTCAATATGTTGCTGCTGGGGAGCTTTGCCGCGCTGGCGGTGGCGCTGGCCGGTGTGGGCATCTACGGAATGGTTGCCTATCGCGTCAATCAGCGGACGCACGAAATCGGAGTCTACATGGCTTTGGGTGCGCAACATCGCGATGTCCTGCGGCTGGTAATGAAAGATGGAATGAAGCTCGGGGTGTTGGGCATCGGGCTCGGGCTGGCCGGCGCACTCGCGCTTACACGGGTGATGGTCAGCCTGCTCTTTGAAGTGAAGCCTACCGATCCCACAACCCTGATTGGTGTGGCGTTGTTGCTTGCGGCAGTCGCGATGCTGGCGTGCTACATCCCGGCGCGGCGGGCCTTGAGTATCCATCCCATGACCGCCTTGCGGCACGAGTAAATCAGGACGGCAGCGCTCATGCTGCCGTTGGACGCGACTAGAAAGGGCACCCGTCAGTTAAAAAGAGAAAGAGAAAGCCGGAAGGTGGGCCACCCGGCCGCGAATCGGGAAACCGCCCGAATGTGACGGATAACAACGGGTTTCCCATGCGGCATCATCCCCAAGGCCGGCGTTTTCGCCAGCGGGCGGAGGGATCTCAGGTAGCACGATTTCAAGGGAAAAACCTGAAGCCGAGTGTTGCCAGTGAGATCCCTCCCTCCGCCTGAAGAACGGAAGTTGGTTTCGCCAGTCTCCTGCCTTATGTGGTGAAAAGCTGTTCCCACCCTTCGAAAACCGCGAAGGGCGGGGCATCCAATGAGATTCGGAATGCAACTAAATATTTAGTTGACGTTTGGAAATCTGCTGCGTCTAATAAAAAGGAAGCTCAAATCATGCCGCCGACCAAGTCTCCAACCCTGACCGAAGCCGAACTGAGGCTCATGGACGTGTTGTGGGAGAAAGGTGCGTCGACGGTGCAGCAGGTGCTGGAGGCGCTGCCGCAAAAGCCATCTCTGGCTTATAACTCGGTGCTGACCACGATTCGTATCCTCGAAAAAAAAGGTTACCTAAAGCACGTGAAAGACGGACGGGCGCACGTGTACAGGCCGGTGGTACAGAAGGAAGAAGCCACGCGGTCGGAGATCAGTCATCTGGCGCAGCGTTTTTTCAAGAATTCCCATGAACTGCTGGCGTTGAACATCCTGCAGGAAGAAGGCATTGACGAGGAAGAGTTAGGGCGTCTGCGGCAGCTTTTGGCCGGCCACGCGCGGAGGAAGCCATGAGCCCGATGCCATGGGCCGAGGTGCTAGCGGGACGTCTGCTGAACGGCTTGCCGGCCGGTGTGGCGATTGCGCTGGCGGCGTGGATGGTGCTGCGGTTGGCGGGACAGAAGAATTCGAGCACGCGCTTTGCGGTGTGGTTTGCGGCGCTGCTGGCGATTGGGATTTCGCCAGTGCTGGGCGGAGTGATGGCCACTGGAGTGGGCAGGACGCCGGCGGTGACGGTTCCGGGATCGTGGGCGGCGGCGCTGCTGGGTGTGTGGGCGGTGATTGCGCTCGCAGGCCTGGTGCGGGTAGCGATCGGATTGTACGGACTGCAGAGGTTGCGGGCGCGGCATCGGACGGCCGAAGTAATTGATCCGGAACTGCTGCGGGCAATGAGGGAATTTGGCGTGTCAAGAAAGGTGACACTGGCGATCTCGGAGGAAGTGCGGGTGCCGACGGCGATCGGGTTCTGGAAGCCGATGGTGATCCTGCCGGCGTGGGCGGTAAAGGAGCTGTCGGCGGAAGAGCTGAAGGCGATTCTGATTCACGAGCTGGCGCACTTGAAGCGCTGGGACGATTGCACAAACCTCGCGCAGAAGGTGATTCGGGCGCTGTTCTTCTTTAATCCGGCGGTGCTGTGGCTGGAGAACCGGCTGTCGCTGGAGCGCGAGATGGCATGTGATGACGCGGTGCTGGCGCGGACGGAAAATCCGCGGGCGTATGCCGAGTGCCTGGTAGCAGTGGCAGAAAAGAGTTTAGTGCGGCGCGGGATGGCGATGGCGCAGGCAGCGGTGAGCCGGATCGGGCAAACGTCGCGGAGAGTATCGCAGATTCTGGATGGAGAAAAGCGCGGAGCAGCGCGGGTTTGGCGGCCGGCAGTGGCAATGGGAGTGGTGTTTGCGGCGGGATGCGCGGTGACGCTGTCGCGGGCGCCCGAGTTGGTGGGATTTGAAGATGCTCAGCCGGCGGCGGTGGCGTCGAGTGCGCTTGAACCGGTCAGCCACACGATGGTGGTTCCGGCGAGTTATAAAGTTCCGGAGAAAACTGCGGTTCCGGCGGTCCACAAGAGATTCGCGCGGTCGAAGGCGGCAGTGAAGTTGGCGCGGCGGGAGCCAGTAAGAACACAGACGGTGGTTTTTGTAGTGCAGACGAGTTGGACGGGCGAGGATTTGAATCGCGCGACGTTCAGTGAGTACGGGGCGCCGATGCCATCCTGGACGCTGTGCTTCTGGCGAGTGACGGTGGTAAATGCAGCGCAGATGGCGCCGGTTCCGGCGAAATCGATTTAACGAAGATGATTAGCGTGTCGAGCCAAAAGAGACTTCCCGCGTTTCGCGAAAGCCGCGAGACGTGGGGCACCCGGGATTGATTAGCGCAAATTTTTTTGTCAAGTACAACTAAATCTTTAGTTGATAGAAAGGGAAACGATGAACAACTGGATAGAAAAAGCAAGAAAGGTAATTGGGAGGCGCGTGGCAGTGTCAGTGATGGCGCTCGCGACGCTCGCGTCTTTGGTTGGATATGAAACGTTGCGGCCGCTGAACGCGCGGGCGGCGCTTGCGCCCGCGGCGGCTGCACTCGATGACAGCAGCGTGAGTCCGCTGTTGACCCTCGACAAAGCCATGGAGACTTTGGCGGCGCGAGTCACGCCCGCGATCGTCAATGTCGCGGTAACGTCGAAGACGAAGGGCGACGTGGCAGAAGAACAACTGCCCGAAGGCATGGACAATCCGTTTGGACAATTCTTCGGACAGGGGATGCCGCACATGCGGCCACAGCAGCAGATCGAGCACGGTGTTGGGTCGGGCGTGATCATCTCGCCCGATGGTTACATCGTGACCAATCGTCACGTGGTTGATGGGGCGGTGGACATCCGGGTCACCATGAGTGACCGAAAGATTCTCAAGGGCAAGTTGGTGGGATCGGACCCGTTGACGGATCTGGCGGTAATCAAGATTGACGGCCATGATCTGCCGAGCGTGCCGTGGGGCGATTCGACGCAGCTGCATCCGGGGCAGACGGTGCTGGCGTTCGGCAATCCATTCAACTTCCGCTTCACCGTGACGCGGGGGATTGTGAGCGCGCTGAACCGGCCCAATCCGTTCTCCGATGATCCGCGCAAGCCTGGCGGCTTCATCCAGACCGATGCGGCCATCAACCAGGGCAACTCCGGTGGCCCGCTGGTGGACGCCCGCGGCGAGGTCGTAGGAATTAATACGTTCTTGATTTCGCCGTCGGGAGCGTTTTCGGGGATGGGGTTCGCGATTCCGACGCAGATCGTACGGCCGACGGTGGAGACGCTTATCCGGGATGGGAAAGTCACGCATGGTTACATGGGGATTGGCATTAGCGACGTGACTCCGGAAAACGCGAAGTTCTTCAACCTGACGGACGCGAATGGAGCGGTGGTCAGCCAGGTCGAGCCGGATTCGCCTGCGGCGAAGGCTGGGTTGAAAACGGGCGACGTGATCACCGAACTGGATGGAAAAAAGATCGCCGACGCCAGCGAACTGCAGATGGAAGTGGGGCAGAAAAAGCCAGGAACGGCCATCAAGCTGGGGTTGTTGCGCGATGGCAAGAGCATGACGTTACCGGTGACGCTCGAAGCCATGGGCAGCCGCGACAAGGAAGGCGAAGAAGTCAGCGAAAGCGGCCAGGGCAAAATGCGCTGGGGGCTCGGATTGGCGGACGTCACGCCGGATGTGCGGCAGGAATTGCAGGCACCGAGCGATGTTCATGGGGCGGTGATCGAGCAAGTGAAGCCGGGAAGCGCGGCGGATGACGCTGGGTTGCGGCGTGGCGACGTAATCACACAGGTGAATCGCAAGGACGTGCAGAGTGCCAGCGACACAACGGATGCTCTGCGGAGCGTGCCGAAAGGGCAGGATGCGCTGGTGCTGGTGTGGTCGAATGGTGGAAGTACGTTCCGGGTATTGCATTCGCCGGGAGCGTAGATTCAGGGATGCCCACCCTTCGAAAAGCGCGAAGGGTGGGGCAGCCAATGGGTATTCCAGATGTCAGGTCACCACCTCTCCCCGGTGGCTTGAATGGGCCGGTTCGAAATGAACCGGCCTATCTTTTCGAGGGCTGAGTCGGTTCATCAGCGTTACCGGGCAGGGTGGAAAATCTTAAACCGCAAAGAACGCAAAGAACCGTCCGCAAAGAACAACGCCTCAAACCTGTCGTTCGAAGGCGAACAGAGATTCCACAGATAAACACTGCTACTTTTCGCGATGACCCGCAATTCTGAAGAATTGCGGGTTTTTTTTGGAAAAGCCTGAATCGAAGAGAACGGCCACGCACTGCCCAGACGAGGACGTCTGGGGCTACGTGAGTTGTGCTCAGGGTTGGGGCAGAGGGATGTAGGTGGAGTTGGTGATGGGAGTATTGAGGAGGTCGATGACAGTATTGGGAACGCCGCCGTCGGCGTCGAGTTCGGCAGGAGGACCGAAACCCAGGGCTTCTGCGCTGGCAGAATGAATGACCCCTTCCACCACGACACCGCCGCTGAGGCCCGCGACTTGGCTGAGAGCCGGGACAATGGAATCGCTGTCCTGATTGAAGATCGTGGGCCAGCCGGTGGAAGTAAGATCGGCGGCCAAAGAATCTCCCAAACAGAAGAGCCGGATGAAGGCCGCGGTGGATGAGGTATCCAGGCCGTCGAGTTGGCTTTGGGATTCAATTCCTTGGATCAGAGCTGTGGGCAAGGGATGAAGGATGGGGTTCTGCAAACGAAGAAGGGCGGCACTGAGGCTTCCGCCGAAGCCATCTCCTTCGAGATCGGCAACTCCTCCCGTGGTTCTGGTTCCGTTGACAAAAGTTACAGAAGTAAAACTCGGACTGCCATCGGTGGCGAGAATGCCGCGCACACACTCGTTGTTATTGGCGAGGAGCATGGTGGCAAGGGGCGAGCCCCAGTGTGGGGTGGCGATGGTAATTACCTTGTGAACGGTGCCGAGCGCGAAAGTGTTGGAGCTGTAAAAATTCTTGACCGTCGGAAGGGTACGCGTGATGTCGCCGCCCATACTGTGGGCCACGATATCAGCTTGCACGCCAGCAACTGCAACATTGGCGGGATTGCTGCCGGTCTTGAACGAGGAAATGAAGCCGGAAATCTGGGACAACACGGATGGAGCATTGTAAGAAAAGCCCAGTGAACTTGCGGGAGCATTGGCGAGGCTGCCGACCGCCCAGAATGGATAGGCGGGAGTGTAGGTTTTGATTTGTGACCCGATGACGTTGGAGTAGTCGGCTTTGCTGATGACGAAACGCGGATCGCCGATCAAGGGAGTGAAGTTGCTCCAGGATTGTGGGCTGCCCCAGAGACCGTGGATCAGCACCAGAGGGGGACGCAACAGGGTCACGGAATTTTCCGAGGTTTGTCCGTTAGCGGTGACATGAATCGAGATAAACCGTTCGGTGGAATTTTCATCCTGCCCTTCCGGGCGGGGGAAATCGATGGGGCTTCCATAAATCGCGAAAGCCCGGGGACCGGCGGTGGTGGTGACAGCGGTGACGGTCAACTGGCTGGCGGTGAAGTTGCTCGATCCTATTGCGCCGAGGCCGCCGTCTTCGGTGTAAGACTGGCTCTGCTGTCCCTGGTCGTTGAAGACGGTGATGGTGAACTGCTGGCCGACGGAAGTTGCGGGCAGGCGGAGGACCAACTCGGTGACGCCATCGGTGCCCGTTCCTTGCACTGCACGTCCCTTGGTGGCGAGAACATTCACGTCGGTGGTGACGGCGGGTCCGCTGAGGAGAGAGGGAACGGGATCAAGCAGGATCAATCGCGGGGGCGCGGCTTCCTGCGCCGCAGAAGTGGAGACCCAGCAAAGAGCGATGACGACGGGAGCAAAGCAGCGAAGTGATCTGGTCAACATTGGTTTCACCCGGGAAGGAACGGAAGAGCGGGAGGATTGTACACCGGTTTGCGGTTTAAAGATGAGAGAAAAATGGCGTACCCACGTCTCGCAAAGACGGCGAGACGCGGGGCACCCCGCTCGAGGCCGCCTTCCCTAGAAGGCGGAGCCGGAGCCGAAAAGGCTGTAAAGAAGAATGACAAGTACGATGGAAGTAAAGAGGACGTACATGCGGTCGTGCTCGGCGGCGAATCCCCAGATAGAGAATGCGACGCGGGCGACCGGAGTAAAGATCAGTAACACCAATCCCAATTGAATGATGCCGCGGCCGCGCAAGGCAAGAGCGTTGTGGATAATCCCGCTAAGGCTGCGCAGTTCCGCAGGCTCTCCGCGAAAGGTGTGATAGTCGGCAAGGGACTGGCCGTGGCGTACGAGATAGATGACAGCCCCGAAAAACACGACGACGGCGGAGGTCATGACCCCAGCGCGCAGCAGATTGCCGACAACGTCTTCAATTTTCTGATCTGACCAAGCGACACGCATTCAGATTGTCCCCGCAATTCCTTTGTAGATCATTTGGGCCCCGAGAAATGCGATGACGACGGCAAAGACGATTCTCAGGACCCGGGTTTCTGCCTTCATCAAAATGCGCACTCCCAGCAGAGAGCCGGCAAGCACACCTAACATCACAGGCATGGCGAGGCCGGGATCGATGTATCCGCGGCTGAGATAAATTCCGGCGCTGGCGGCGGCGGTGACTCCAATCATGAAATTGCTGGTGGTAGTGGAAACCTTAAATGGGATTTTCATGGCCTGGTCCATGGCGAGGACTTTGACGGCACCGGAACCGATACCGAGCAGGCCGGACAGCGCACCAGCGCCGAACATCAGACTGAAACCGGTGGGAACGCTTTGAACGTTGTATTGGCGCATTCCACCTTCTTCCGAGGGGAAGTTGCCGTTCATCTTCAGTTTGGTGGCAAGCGAATCTGGCGGAAGATTTCGGGCGGCGCGAGAGCGCGGCTTGCGGGAAAGATAAGCGGAGTACAGCAAGACGGCACCGAAGATCATGGCGAGAATGCGAGTGGGAACGACTGTTGCAAGGAAAGCTCCGCAAAGAGCGCCGAGGGTGGTGGCGATCTCGAGGAACATACCGATACGGATATTGGAGAAACCTTCCTTGACATACGCGGCGGCAGCGCCAGAAGAGGTGGCGATGACCGAAACCAGAGAGGCACCGATGGCGTAACGAAGATCGGCCTTGAAAAAAATCGTGAGAAGAGGGACGAGGACGACGCCTCCGCCGAGCCCGGTGAGCGCGCCTAGAAGTCCGGCGATGAAGGATCCCATGGCGACGAGGACGGTGAACTCAAAGGTATTCATGCCGGAGAGATGAGTTTGCCACAAACTGAGGCCAGCGAGGTGTGAGGAGGTTATTGCGGGAGGTTCCGGCTAGTCCTTGATGATCATAACCTCGGTGGATTTGATGAGGGCGGCAGCGATGTCGCCGCGCTTGAGGCGCATTTCGCGGACTGCATCGGCGGTGATGATGGAGTTGATGTGCTGGTCGCCGATGGAGATGGTGACCTGGGCCATGAGGCCGTCGACTTTGACGTCCAGGATGCGGCCGATGAGTTGGTTGCGGCCGCTGATTTTGCGGAAGAAGTTGCGCCGGGTTTCGATTGGGCCTTTCTGGGTGGTGCGGGGCAGGAGGCGATCGATTTCGGACTCGGGGATACGATGATGGCCGCCGGGAGTGCGGACGGTCTTGAGTTTACGTTTGTAAATCCACTGCTTGAGGGCGGCGTAGCTGACGCCGAGGACTTGGCAGGCTTCGCGTGGCGTGAGGACTCGTTCGCGTCGGTTGAGCATGAGGAGAACGCAAGAAGATTAGCATTGCGGGAGCCGGCGGGAAGGAAAAATCTTGAAACGGAGAGGGTGCGGAGGAGGCTGAGAGTCGAACCACATCTCGCGAACGCGGATAGACGTGGGGCACCCCGACGGTGCATGGGGAAGGTTGTCGCGAGGTGGGTTGTTGTATGCTCGGCGGGTGGTGGTAAGACGGGGATCTCCGACGGTAGGGCTGCTGCTGGGGCTGGTGATTACGCTGGGGTCGGTGGTGGCGTATTCGGTGTATATCAGCCGTCAGATCAGCGGGCTGCGGGCTTTGCAGAGCAACCTGATTGATCGAGATCGAAAGGATTCGCTGCAGTTGCTGAGAATCCAAAACGATTTGAACTCGCTAGCGCTGGCGATGAGAGACATGCTGGACAATGACGAGCCGTATCCGCTGGCCGCGTGGTCGGCACAGTTTGAGCGAATCCGAGCGGATCTCGATGATGCCGTCCGAAGAGAAGAGCAGGTTGCGGCAAGCGACCGTACGCCGGAGCAGCGTGAGTATTTGACGAGTTCGATGGCGCAGTTTTGGGATGCGGTGGCGCGGACGTTCGATCTGGCAAGAAATGGGAAGGAGCAGGAGGCGAAGAACCAGATCCGTATTACGTTGCAGGCGCGGCAGGCGGCATTGAGCACGTCGGTTGCGCGGCTCTTGGTGCAGAACAATGAGAGCGAGGAGCAGGCGACTACGCGGGTGGCGCAAATATATGGCGGTGTCGAGCGGCAGGTGTATTGGTTCTTAGGCGCGACGTTGGTGGCAATTTTGGTGACCGGGTTGTATTTGATTCGATCGAATCGGGAGTTGTTTGCGCGATTGGAGTCGCTTTCGGTGCAGCGGAGTGAGTTGGCGCGGCAGTTGATTGCGACGCAGGAGTCTACGCTGACCTATATATCGCGCGAATTGCACGATGAATTTGGGCAAGTGCTGACGGCGATCGGGTCGATGCTGACGCGGGCGGGGAAGGAGGCGCCGGAGGGATCGCGATTGCGAGCGGACCTGCAGGAAGTGCGGGTGATTGCGCAGAATACGCTGGATAAGGTTCGGACACTGTCGCAGGCGCTGCATCCGGTGATGCTGGAGGAGGCGGGGCTGGAGAGCACGCTAGAGTGGTATGTGGCGACAGTTGAGCGGCAAACGGGAATTAAAATACGCTACGAGAAACCCGGGACGCCGATTGGAATCGACGGGAATGGGGCGGTCCATATTTACCGGGTAGTGCAGGAAGCGCTGAATAATGTGGCGCGACATGCGGGAACGAAGGAAGCATGGGTGCGTGTTAAGTGTGATGCGCGCGAGTGGGAGTTTGAGGTGGAGGATCATGGGGCGGGATTTTCTCCGGAACAAGCCAAGCGGGGAATGGGTCTAGTGGCCATGCGAGAACGGGCTGAATTGCTGGGCGGAAGCATGGAATTTGTGAGGCCACAAGCGGGAGGAACGTTGGCCCGGTTGCGGGTGCCGCGGGAGAGTCATGGCGAATAAGATTTCGGTGCTGCTGGTGGACGACCACAGCCTGGTGCGCCGCGGGTTTCGACGCATTCTGGAGGATGAGCCGGATGTGGACGTGGTCGGCGAGGCGAGTGACGGTGAGGAGGCGGTGCGGCTGGCGGAGGAACTGCGACCGAACGTGATCGTGATGGATTGTGCGTTGCCGAAAATGAATGGGCTGGACGCGACCCGGGCGATCCTGAAGAAGTCGCCGGAAATGCTGGTGCTGATGCTGAGCATGCATCCGGAGGGAACTTGGGTGCGGCAGTCGTTGGACGCAGGAGCGCGCGGGTACATCCTGAAAAATGCCGTGGATTTGGAATTGGGAGCGGCGATTCGGAAAGTGGTAGCGGGGGAAATTGTGCTGGATCCGCAGGTAGAAAATCCGCCGCCGCTGAAAGGCGAGAGGAAGACGTTGACCCAGCGGGAAATGGAAGTTCTGCAGATGATCGCACAAGGGAAATCGAACAAAGAAATTGCGGCGGAATTGCAACTGAGCGCGAATACGGTTGCGGTGCATCGCGCGAACATCATGGATGCGCTCGGGATCCATAAGACGGCGGAGTTGGTGGTGTACGCCATCCGAAACGGGCTGGTTAACCTTCCGTGAATCGGCGTACTTTTCTCGGGGGAGTTGCGGGAGTAGCGGCGGTTTCCGGTTTGTATTGGCTGGACGCGTTTGCGGCTCAGACCGACGATCCGGGATTCCGGTTAGTGGATGTTAGCTCGCAGGCGGGAATTCACTTTCATCACAATAGCGGCGCGTATGGCGGCAAGTTGCTGCCGGAGACCTTGGGCTCGGGGTGCGCGTTCCTGGATTACGATGGCGACGGTTGGCAGGACATCCTGCTGGTGAATGGAATGGATTGGGCTGGACACCGGCGGGAGCGAACGACACTGCGTTTGTATCGGAACAATCGCAATGGGACGTTCACGGACGTGACGCGGCAGGCGGGGCTCGATGTGGAGATGTACGGGATGGGAGTGGCGGTTGGGGATTACAACAATGATGGCTATGCGGACATTCTGATTACGTGCGTGGGGCAGAACCGGCTGTTTCGAAATACGGGCAAGGGAACGTTTGTCGATGTGACGAAAGCGAGCGGGTTGGCGGGACGGCAGGCGTTCAGCACGTCGGCGCTGTGGTTTGATTACGATCGCGATGGGTTGCTGGATTTGTTTGTCTGCAATTATGTGAAGTGGTCTCCGGAGCATGACGTGTTCTGCAGCCTGGATGGAAAGCATAAGGCGTACTGCACACCGGAGGCGTATCGCGGGGAGACCTGCTGGCTTTTCCATAACCGGGGTGATGGAACGTTTGAAGATGTAACGGCGCGGAGCGGAATTTTTGATAGCAGCTCGAAATCGCTGGGCGTGGCGATGCTGGACTATGACCAGGATGGATGGCCGGATTTGCTGGTGGCCAACGATACGCAGCCGAACAAACTGTATCGAAATCAGCGAGATGGGACGTTTAAGGATGTGGCAGTCGAGGCGGGGATCGCGTTCAGTGCCGAAGGCAAGGCGCGCGCGGGAATGGGCGTGGATGTGGGGGATTTTGAAAATTCGGGCAATGCGGGAGTAGCGATCACAAATTTCGATAACGAAATGGTGGGGCTGTATCGCGCGTCACGCGGAAATTACGCGGATGTGGCGACGCAGAGCGGAGTGGGGATTTCGACGAAAGACAAACTGGGATTTGGGTGCGTGTTTCTGGATGCGTCGCTGAATGGCTCGCTCGATTTAGCGGTGGTGAACGGGCATATCGATGAGACCGTGCGGACGGTGAGAAATGTTGGATATGCGCAGGAGCCACAGATGTTTCTGAATGAGGGCAAGGGGAAGTTTCGGGATGTGACGGATCAGTTGGGGGCTGATTTCAAGCGTCCGCAAGTGGGCCGAGGGCTGGCTTACGGAGATTTCGATAGGGACGGCGACTTGGATTTGCTGATGACGACGAATAATGGTCCGGCGTTTTTGTTTCGTAATGATGTGATGAATGGGAACGGAAGTGTGCGGGTGCGGCTGGTGGGGACAAAATCGAATCGGGATGGGATTGGGGCGGTGGTACGGGTTTTTGATGGGGATTCGAGTCAATCGAGGATGGTGAAGAGCGGATCGAGTTATTTGTCGCAATCGGAATTGCCGGTGACGTTCGGTGTGGGCAAGCGGCAGCGAGTGGAGCGGTTGGTAATTCAGTGGCCGAGCGGAAGGACGGAAGAATATAAGGACGTGGCGGCCGGACACGCGTATGAGTGCGTGGAGGGTAAGGGAATTAAAGAAAGACAGTAGCGGCCGAGAGCGCCGCAGTTGGATCTAGAACAAGAACTCCTTGGACTACTGCTGGAGGCGAAATATGACGATGCGTTTGATGAGTGGCAAGGGAAGAGGCTCATCGAGAGGGAATTGAACGGAGCCTTTGGCGGACTTGTAAGCGGAGAGTTCTTTCTTGAAGGCGGCAATGCCGTCGGCGCCGGGATAGAAGCCGATGTGATTCTCGAAGGCCGCGAACCAAACCAGCGTGCGCTGCAATCGGAATGCCGGGATGCCATAGCTGATAGTTTCTGCGGCACGGGGGGCGGTTTGTTTGATAGCGCGGCGCATCTGCTGCAGACGCTTTTGGACATCTGCGGGAAAGCGCTGGATGTATTGGTCAATATTCGTTGCTGTCTTCTCTGTTGCAGTCTTTCTTGCTGCATTCTTTGGCATTCGAGTGTCTTTCGACTGATTGGTCTAAACCACAGAACTATAAAATAAGGCGCGCTGGAATTGCACCCTGAACATCGGTTCCGGCATCCAAGTCTAGTCGCCGGTGACCTGCCTCGCGAACTGAATGAAGAAGAAAGTTCTGCGGATCGCAATTTTCATTGCATGTTTTCTGAGTCCGTCGTTGTTGCACGGGTACGGTGTGCTGTCCCATGAAGAGCTGATTGACATGTCCTGGGACTCGGTGATCCGGACGGCTCTGATTAAGCGTTTTCCCGATGCAACGGGGGAGGAACTTAAAGAGGCGCACGCGTACTGCTACGGCGGATCGCTGATTCAGGACATGGGCTATTATCCGCTGGGAAGCCATGAGTTCACGAACTATCTGCATTACGTGCGTTCCGGAGATTTCGTTTCGAACATGCTGCGCGAAGCGCAAAACCTCAATGAATACGCGTTTGCATTGGGGGCACTGAGCCACTATGCGGCCGATAGCTGGGGACACCCGGCGGTGAATGCCGGAGTGGGGGCGCTATACCCGAAATTACGTGCAGAATATGGACCGACAGTCACGTACGAAGATGATCATGAAGCGCATCTGGAAACAGAATTCAGCTTCGACGTGGTGCAGGTGGCGAAGCGGCGATATCTTTCCAAGCAGTACCACGACTTCATCGGATTCAAAGTGCCGAATGAAGTGCTGGACCGGGCGTTTCTCGATACCTACGGCATCAAGGCAGGCCAATTTCTCAAGGCGGGTAATCTTTCGATTGAGACATTTCGCTTCGGGGTGAGCCGGGTGATTCCGGAGATGACGCAGGTGGCGGTGGCATCGCGGCGCATCAATGTTCCCTACGAGAAGAACGACGAAGCTCGGCGGCAGTTTCTGTATCATTTGTCGCGGGCGGATTATGAAAAGGAATTTGGGAACGATTACCGGGGGCCGGGAGTGTTTGCGCGCATCCTGGGTTGGCTTTTACATCATTTGATTCCGCATTTTGGACCGTTCAAAGCGCTATCGTTTAGAGATCCCACGCCGCAGATCGAAGATGAATATTTCAAGAGCATGGATAACGTAGTGGAAGAGTATCGGCGTTTGGTACACCAGGTGGAAGAAGGCGATTTAAAGATTCCCAATCGCAATCTCGATACTGGCGAGCTGACCCGCGCCGGGCAATATTATATGGCGGACGAGGCTTACGACGATCTGGTACGGCGTCTGGCGAAAACAAAGTTTGCTCACCTCACGCCTGATTTGAAGGCGGCCATCATTTCATATTTCAATAGTGGATCGCCGCGGGACAAGTTAAGTCATCACGAGTGGAAGAAGACGGAAGAAGATCTGAAGGAACTCAAAGCGTATACAGTCACGACAGAGCCCAATCCACAATCGTCCCGTTGACACGAAGTGTTCCTCCTCCTAGTATCGGGCTGTCTTTGTAAATCCTTTCGCAAATGAGGTGATGTCATGAGATTGCTGCCAGCCGTGGTGTTGTCCGCCATAATCCTCGGAGTTGGAGTCTCCGCCAGCGCCCAAATGGAAATGCCAAAACCGCTGGAACTGAAAAAGCTCAATGTCTTTGCAGGTTCGTGGAGTATGCGGGGAGATATGAAGCCGGGGCCGATGGGTGGGGGTGGAACCATGACTGAAACCGAAACCTGCAAGTGGATGGATGGCGAATATTTCCTGGTGTGCGACGACGAGTTTAAGAGTTCGATGGGGAACGGAACCGGGGTCGCGTACATGGGCTATGACGCCGGCGAAAAGATGTATACGTACGACGCGTTCAACAGCATGGGAGAGGCGGAGCACGCAAAAGGGACACTCGACGGCGATACCTGGACGTGGAACAGCGAAGAGAGAAACTTGGGTGGCCAACCGGGGAAGGCGAAATTCACCATCAAGGTAACCTCGCCGACGGCTTACACCTTCAAGTTCGATATGTCGCAGGATGGGAGCACGTGGACGACGGTGATGGATGGGAAAGCGAGTAAGGAGAAGTAGAGGGACGGAAGCTGGAGCGTCGACCCGCAAAGAGCGCAAAGAACCTCGCGGCGCCACTGACAGTCCAAGCAGGGTTGGGATCCTTCGACTTCGTCGTATGTTTCGCAAGCGAAACATACGACTGCGCTCAGGATGACAATGCATGAGCGCGCGGCACGGCAGGTGCGCGGCCGTAACGTTTATAATCTTGCTTCGGTCTTTTCTCTGGAATTTCATTGTTCTGAAAGGCATTCCTTGCTCGATTTTCTAGGGGACTTGCGACGAACGCACACGTGCGGTGCACTGCGTGCATCCGATGCCGGCAGCAAAGCTGTGCTCATGGGCTGGGTGAACCGGCGCCGCGATCTCGGCAATCTGCTGTTTATTGACGTTCGCGACCGCACCGGGATGACCCAAATCGTTTTCGATAAAGAGAGCAATCCAGCGCTTCATAAAAAGGCTGGCGAACTCCGCAATGAATATGTCATTGCCGCGATGGGTACGGTCAAGAAACGCGACGCCAACACGGTCAACAAGAACATTGCGACCGGAGAGGTGGAACTGGTGGCGAGCGAGTTGCGGATTCTGAATGAATCCAAGCAGCCCCCGTTTCTGCCCGGGGATGCGGTGCTGCCGAATGAAGAGATGCGGCTGAAGTATCGCTACATCGATCTGCGGCGTGAGGCGATGCAGCAGAATATCGAACTGCGGCACAAAGTTGCCCTGGCGATTCGAGATTTCCTTGCGTCGCAGGGATTCTTCGAGATTGAGACGCCGTTCATGACGCGATCGACGCCGGAAGGCGCACGGGATTACCTGGTTCCGAGCCGAGTACAGCCAGGATCGTTTTATGCGCTGCCGCAATCGCCACAGCTGTTCAAGCAGATCCTGATGATTTCGGGGTTCGATAAGTATTTCCAGATCGTGCGCTGCTTCCGGGATGAAGATTTGCGCGCCGACCGGCAGCCGGAGTTTACACAGATCGATTTAGAGATGTCGTATCCGCAGCCGGAGCGGGTGTGGGAAGTAGTGGAAGGATTTTTAAAGGCGGCGTTCAAAGTTGCGGGGCATGAGATTAAGACGCCGTTCCTGCGGATGAGCTACGACGAAGGGATCCGGATGTATGGCAGCGACAAGCCCGACATGCGGCTGCCAGCGATGACCGACGTGCGCGAGGCGTTCACCGCGGAAAATCTGACGACTTTGGCGATGAATCCGAAGCTGCCGGTGGTCGCGGTCCGCATTCCCCATGTGGGCGAGCTCTCGCGGAAGGAACGCGATGAGATCAAGCCGATGCTGGCGGGCAAGAGCCATGCGAAGGTTTTTGAGGATTTCAAGCGGCTGGAAAAGAATTTTCCGGAGGCCGCGGGCAAGATCCGGCAGAAGAGCGGAGCGGAAGCGAACGATCTGCTGGTGATTGTGGCGGGAGATGGCAAGCCGGCAGAACACAAATCTGAAGGCGGAGTGAAGCCGGAAGTGAAGCAGCATGATCATGCCGTGTATACAGCTGCGGGGTTGCTACGGCTCGCGCTGGCGCAGAAGTATGCGGATCGGCATGGGGCGTTTAAGCGGACGGGCGATCCGGCGCATGATTTTAAATTTTTGTGGGTGACGGATTTTCCCATGTTCGAGTGGGATGAGGAAGGGAAGCGCTGGGCGGCGGCGCATCATCCGTTTACTTCTCCGCATGAGCATGACATGGACAAGCTGGAATCGGATCCGGCGGCAGTTCGGGCGCTGGCTTATGACACGGTGCTGAATGGGACGGAGTTGGGATCGGGATCGATTCGAATTCATCGTCAGGATATTCAGCGGAAGATTTTTCAGGCGCTGGGGATGACTGAAGAAGAGGCGCGTAGCCGCTTCGGGTTTTTCCTGGAGGCGCTGGAGTATGGGACACCTCCGCACGGCGGGATCGCGCTGGGACTGGATCGGATTGTGATGATCCTGGCGGAGGCAGACAGTTTGAGGGAAGTGATTCCATTCCCCAAGACGGCGCGGGCGGTTGATTTGATGGTGGATGCGCCGACTCCAGTGAGCGAAGCGCAGTTGAAAGATTTGGGGATACAGGTGAAAAAGTAACGTCCAAATACCCCTCCAAGCTTGGGTGGGCACCCGCAAAGTCGTTGGTTAAGAGCCCACCCTAACGTCGCGGAAAACGCTCTGTTAAGGTGGGGCACCCGCAATCAAATGCATAGATCCTTCCTCGGGAGGCGCTCGCAAGCGAGCGGCTCCACTTCCTCAGGATTATAGTTTCAAAGGGACTCCTGCGAGCAAATACCCCACCCAAGCAAAACCGGCTTGGGTGGGGCACCCGCGCCGCTTCGCGGGTAAGAATCCAGTGCTCTGCCCATCTTGGTCCATATGCGGTCAAGCAATTGGCGAGAAGTGCCGATGAAAGAGGTGAGAGGGAAATGTGCGTTACGGGGCGGCGGTGTTGTCGGCGATCATGCTCTTGGGGTGCGGAAGGCAAGCCCTTCCGACAACACCGATCGGTTTTGTGAATGCCACCAAACATTCGGATGCGAAGCTGTGGGCGATCTGGGGGCAGGCGCAGAAGAGCGTAGCAAATGCGATCGACCTGAATCCGTTGCAGGCCGGGGATGGAGCGGCGCAAGTGCTGCCGGGGGATTTGCGAGCGTTAGGCGTTCTTCCTGATCAGGTTAGCGTGGCTGCGGAGCCCGATGTCGCGGCGAGCGTGTTGGCGGCGGTGACTGGAATTCAGCGATCGAATCCGACGGGACTGATTGCCTGTCCTGCGCCGTGCAGCGTGGGGTATGCTGCGGCGTATTCGCAATATGACCCGGCTCGGGTCCGGTATGCCGCTTCGTGGGAGGCGTCGGAGAGCAACTTCGACTACCTGCTGGAATACGAGTTTGAGAATCAGATTCTCCATGCGCTGGGATACGATCTGCGCTGGAGATGAGCAATTATTTTTTGTCGGCTTTCTTGGCGTGTGATTCGGTCTTCGGCTTTTCTTCCTTCTTGGTTTCGGACTTGGCGCCGTCGTCTGGCTTGGAAGCGGGAGCGCCGGACTTTTTGGCGTAGTCGGTTACGTACCAGCCGGAGCCTTTGAACTGGACGGCAGGAGCGGAGATCACCTGCTCGACGGGTCCGCCGCACTCGGGACATTTCTTGATTAGGGGATCGGAAAAGCGCTGAATTCGCTCAAAGCGGTGACGGCATTTCTTGCATTGATATTCGTAAAGTGGCATGGACCTCGTGAATGTTTCTGAATTTGATTCTAGGGACTGCGGGGGATTGCGTCAATTCGTGGCCGGATGCGGGGACGGTAGAGGGTTCACCGCGAAGAGCGCAAAGAAAAAAGAGCTGTTACCGCGAAGCACGCAAAAGGAATCGCAAAGGGTGCAAAGAAAAGCTTTTAAACGCAGAGAACGCAGAGATGACAAAGCAAACGCAAACCGCGGGAACGCGGTTCAAGCGGCTCGGAATGACAATTCCTGGTGGGAGGTGAGTGGTAGACTCGGGGCGATGATGCGGGACAAAGCCAAATCGGGTGAAGATGACAGCCCCGAGCTGCCGCTCGAGCATGGGCTGTATGTGGTGGCGACGCCGATTGGAAATTTAGAGGACATCACGCTGCGGGCGCTGCGGGTGCTGAAGTCGGCGGACCTGATTGCCTGTGAGGACACACGGCAGACGCAAAAGCTACTGAATCATTATGGAATCGGCACCCGGACGACGAGCTATCACGAACACAATGAAATGACGCGCGCGGCCGAACTGGTGGTGGAGCTGGAGCAGGGCGCGCGGATCGCACTCGTGACGGATGCCGGCATGCCGGGGATTTCGGATCCGGGGTTTCGGCTGATTACCCTGGCGATTCGGCATCATGTGCCGGTGGTACCGATTCCGGGAGCGTCGGCTTTTTTGGCGGCGTTGGTGGCCAGTGGGTTGCCGACGGATTCGTTCCGTTTCAGTGGATTCTTGCCGGCAAAAAAGGGGCAGAGGCGGGCGTTGCTGGAGTCGATTCGCGAATCGGCCCGGACGCAGGTGTTTTACGAAGCGCCACATCGGCTGCTGGAGACGCTGGAGGATGTTGTTGAAGTGCTCGGGGCGGATCGGCATGTGGTGATTGCTCGCGAAGTGAGTAAACGGCACGAGGAGTTTCTTCGCGGGCGTGCGGCGGAAGCAGTCGCGACATTGAAGGCGCGCGGGGACGTTAAAGGTGAGATCACTTTGTTGATCGGGAAAGCGGAAGGGGAACCGGGGCGCGGGAGCAGTGTTTCGATCCGCGAGCGGCTAAAGGAAGTTATGGCAGCGGAGAAGATCGATGAGAAGGCTGCACTGAAGAAGGTTGCCAAGGAGATGGGGATATCGAAGAGCGAGGCGTATCGGGAGTTGCAGAGGAGTAAGTGAGCGGTGGTGGTTGAATAGGGAAGCGAGCCAGGGGCGCGATGGTTTCGTCGCTCGTTAACTCGCGACGAGTCGCGCGGCTCGCCCCCAGATCCTTCGCTGCGCAAGAGAGGCTTGCTCAGGATGACAATGGGTCTAGTTATTTTGGGGTGAGTTCGCGTTTAACGGCGTCGCTGACCTGTTTGCCGTCGACGCGGATCCCCGCGCTGGAAAATCGAGCCATGACGTTTTTCATTACCGCCCCCATGTCTTTCATGGTGGGTGAGTTCATTTCGGAGATAACGGCGCGAACGCCAGCGATAATCTGTTCTTCTGTGGCGGCTTGGGGAAGATAAGTCTCGATCAGGGCGATTTCGGCGGCTTCTTTATCGGCCATTTCTTTGCGGCCGCCCTTCATAAACTGCTCGACAGATTCCTTGCGCTGCTTGATTAGCGTGCTTAAGACCTGCTGGGATTCTTTGTCGTCCAGCGGGGACATCTTGTCGATCTCTTTATTCTTCAGGGCGGTTTTCACCATGCGCAATGTGGATAGACGCTGTTCGTCGCGTGCCTTCATTGCGGTGGTTATGTCTTTCTGAATCTGCTCAAGCATGGTCATAAAGAAATTATAGCCTCGGGCGATTGGTCGCAGGCTATTCGTAGCGCAGGGCTTCGACAGGGTCGAGTTTGGAAGCGCGCAGAGCAGGGACGAGGCCGCTCATGACGCCGACCAAAAGCAGGACAATCGTGGAGAGAGTGACGGTGATGAGGGAGATCTTCAGGTGGATGTCGGCTTTGCCGGAAGTGTCTTCAAAGAGCGCACCCATCAACGGCAACGTGCCGACGGCGGCGGCGATTGCGTAGGAGAGCAGGACGCCGACGGCTCCGCCAAGGAGCATAATCAGCAGAGTTTCAGCCAGAAATTGAAGTTTGATGTGGCGCTTGCGCGCACCAAGTGCGCGGCGCAGCCCGATTTCGCGGATGCGCTCGTCAACGGAGACGAGCATGATGTTCATGACACCGATACCGCCGATGCCGAGGGTCAGGGTTCCGATGAAGGTCAGAAGAACCTGCAGGCCAATGGTCAGGCCGTCGATGATGGGACGGAACTCGTCGCGGCCGAACATCTGGAGGGCTTTTTTGTCGGTGGGAGAGAATTGTTGTCGGGTGGCGATGGCGGCGAGGACCTGTGCCATAGCTGGTTTTTCAAATTGCGGAGCGATGGGCTCAAATAACAGAACGCTGCCGTATCGGGTGTTCCAGAGATCTCCGGCGGCAGAATAGGGGATCCAGACGGAATCATCGTCACTGCTGAAGTAGTTGCTGAGCTGAATTTTGCGGGCCATCACGCCGATGACGGTGAAGCGCACGCCGCCGATGAGGACGGTTTCGCCGACGGCAGGACGGCCGCTGAAGAGTTGTTCACGGACCCGATCGCCGAGGAAGGCGACGCGGCGGCGTTCCAGTTCGTCGCTGGTGCTGATCCAGCGGCCTTCGGAAGGAACTTCGTTGCGCATCTCGCCATATTCGGGACAGACGCCACGGACGGCTGCGGTTCCAGCCATGCGGTCGGCGTAAGCAATGCCAGGGCGATGGACGGTTTCGCGGCAGACGTGCTTCACCAGCGGAGCGGTCTCTTTGATCATGTCCACGTCGGCTTGCTCAAGAACGACCTTCTTGCCGGCGCGTTGGCCGCCGGGTTGCTCGCTGGTCTGCTGCGGCCAGCAGATTACGACACTTTTTCCGAAGGCATCGAAGCCGGTGACCAGGATATGGCGGAAACTGCTGCCGTAGGCGATCAGCAAAGTCACCGTGGCAATGCCCCAGACAATGCCGAGCATGGTGAGCAGGCTGCGGGTGTAGTTGCGCTTGAGGGCGATCCAGGCTTCGAGGATGATCTCGGTTAGCATTTCTTAGCCAGGCCAAAAAGCAAACCACGGAGGACACGGAGGAGCACAGAAACTACCCTCCAGCCTCGAATCGCAAAGCTTCGATCGGATCGATCGAGGCGGCCTTCCTGGCGGGGAAGAGCGCCGCCAGAATTGCGGTCGTGCCCAACAGTGAACAAGCAATGAAACCCGAAGTCCAGGTTGGCAGCAGTCCGGCGAAGAAATCGGGCATGGGAAGAAGATCGACTAGAAAACAGATGCCGTAGGCCACGCCGAGGCCGATTCCTCCGCTGAGAAATGCGATAACCAGTGCCTCCATGAAGAACTGTTTCAAGATCGTGTGGGCGGGTGCGCCGAGAGCTTTGCGGACGCCGATTTCACGAGTGCGCTCGCGTACGGCGACCATCATCACGTTCATGACACCGAGGCCGCCCAGAAATAAGGTGACAATACCGACTGCGCCGAGAAAATACTTCATACCGTCGGTCATGGCGCGGAACGCTTGCGCCTCCTGCACGGTGTCCCAGATGGGGCAGGCTTCTTTGTCGGTTGGATCAAAGTTGTGCACGCGTCCAAGGGCGGCGCGAACTTCGCGCTTGCAAGTGTCGTGAAGTTCGACCGACTTGGGCGTGACCAGGAGTTGGTCGAAGGTTGTTGGAGTCCCGGGAGGTTTGTCGGGGAAGTCGCGTCTCATAGCGGCGAAAGGGACGAAGACTTTGTTGACGTCCCAACCGTCGTAGCTGGAATCCTGCTTCTTCGTGGCCATCACGCCGATGACGGTGAAGGGAAAAGCATTCAGATACAGATTCTCACCGACAGGATTGCGTCCGGGGAAAAGTTGCTTGGCAGCATCGCTGCCGAGAAAGGCGACCCGGCGGCCTTCGCGCTGATCGTCTTCGTCATAAAAGCGCCCGTTGGCAACATCGAGGCTGCGGATGTTGGCAAACGCTGGGAGTGAACCCGTGACGGTGATTCCCGCGTTGTTGTAGTTGCTGTGTATCTGAACGGTATCTTGTTCGAGTTCAGGAATGATGTACTCGCAATCGGGAGATTCGGCCTGGACGACGGGCACATCAGAATCTTCCCAATGAACGGTTCTGCCGGCGCGGGTTCCTCCGGCCTGCAGGCTGGTGCGGCCGTGGAAAACAATCATGACATCTTTGCCGAGAGTGGCGGCGACCTTGGCCTGTCCGACGCGGAGACCTTCGCCAGCGCCGACCATCAGGACGATGGAAACGATTCCCCAGGCTATGCCGAACATGGTGAGAAACGTGCGCAGTTTGTGGGCCCAGAGGGTTCGGAGGACGTCGCCGATGAGGTCGCGCAGAATCATCCGATGCATTGGACGCGGCGAGTTGAAGGATGTGAGCCGTGTCCTAGATAGAAGTACGTGATTTGGGGCAGGTTAGTTCCGTGGTGAATTCACAGCGGAGGCGCGGAGCGGGGCAAATATTAACAAAGAATGAATGTTAGGTAGAAGTGCAGTCTCCGACTTCGGTCGGCTGGGGTAGGGCGGCTCTCGTAGGTGAGTTCACCGGCTAAAGCTGCTCAATAGAGATCCTCAGACCTCAGCGCTAAAGCGCTGCGCTAGCCAAAACTGATCGCGTGGCACCACCTTCTTTCGCCCCTGCCGGGGCTTACTCATTGTTCACTTCTAGCCACGGCGTGCGCCATGGGCTTTATTCTTGCGCCGCTTCGCGGCTCCTTCGGACCTGCGCTCACGAAGATGTCAACGAGAAGCTTGAACCGCAGAGAACGCAAAGAAAGGCCGCAGAGAACCTGGAAAGACGACCGCCCAAAACGGAGGCGGACGGGAATCTCCGCCCTACACCGGTGCTAGTGCTGGGAGCGGGCGAGGTCACGGATCTGATTCAGGTAGCCGACGTAAATGGGGATCGGGATATCAGGCGAATCGCCGTCGTTGAGGAAATGCTCGAGGCGAATCTCCATGGGAATGGAACGGATGACTTCGCCGAAACGTGGCATTTGGAGATATTTCACGCGCCAGATTTCGAGCATGAGAGATCGGAAATCCTCGCTGATAAAACCCATTTTGCGATCGTTCAGATAGATCGCGTCAAAATGCTTTTCGGCTAAAACGGAGCGGAGGGGTTCGTCGGCGGGCGAGAAAGTGTAGACGAGGTGGAAGACGTCGGCGAGATCTCCCCAGAGAACTTTTTCTTCAAAAGCCGTGAAGCGGAATGGTGTGGTGTTTCGTTGTTGGGCCTGGCGGGCATGGTCTTCGGGATCAAGATGTTGGCGGTCGAGTTCGTCGGCGAACCAGCGAAGACGCTCGGAGGCGAGGTTGTGGCGCAGGAACTCGATGGCGTAAGCGTTCGGCAAGTAGAGGTTCGGATCAGCATCGAGGCGCGACAGCCACGGCGACCAGTTCTTGCTTTCGAAGAGAGTTAAGAGCGCCTTGAGGTCGGAGATTGTGATCTGCGGGTGATATTTAACGGCTTGCCAGAAGTGCTCGGTGGAATCGTAAGTGGCGCCGTAAAGTTGGATGCCTTCGGCGATGGGGTACCAGTTGGAGAGCACACGTCCGGGAATAGAAGGCGAAGCGCTCCAGCAGTTCAGGGAATGCTTCCATTTCTTTTGGACGGCGAGAAAGCTGTCGGCGTAGCCGGGCGGAGTGGGTTCTTTGACTTGGGACAGAGCCTGGCGAAGTTCGTCACTGGTGTGAGTGATCAGGGTCTCAAGGGGACGTTCGTCGGTCATGGAGATGATGCGGCTTTCGATGCCGCGGCGGAGGAGTTCGCGAGCGAGGGATTGTTCTTGTGAGTTGTCGAGATTCCAACGGGTGGTTTGCGAGTCGATGTAGAGAAAGAGTTCGGAAAGCGATTTAAATTCGATGAAGCCGTGAACGGCGAAAATCACAGGGTGGCCGTCTTTGGTGATGACCGTGGAGGGAGTGACCAGGGCTTGCAGGGAGATTTGTTGGGCGTGGAGAAAAGTGGTGGCGCTGAAAACGATCATGAGAAGTGCGGTTTTCATCGGGAAACATCGTATCAAGATCCGTTGGAAATCTTAAAACGCAGAGGGCGCAGAGAGCGTGGGCCTGCCAGAAAAGCTTGAAACCGCAAAGGACGCGAAGAAGAGCCGCAAAGAACGTTAAGAGGAGTAAAGAAGGCACGCGGAGGGCCCTGAGAAAGACGAGGAGGGAGCAGCAAGTTATTCCGGGTTTTGGTCGTCTGGAGCATCTGTGAGTTCGATGGAAGTTCCGTGGATCGTGAAAGTAAGTTTCTGGTCGGAGTTCCAGGTGAAGGTCACCCGCGGGGGTTGGCGCTGCCAGGCGGAAGGCGAGCAAGAAGGCTCGTCGGCGTCTGCGATTTGTTTTTTCAGGAGGGGTTTGCGGCGGCCAAGTTGGATGACGATGGCGAAGAGTTTTCGGGGGTCATCGGATGTGCCACAGTAGGCGGCGTAGTCGCGATACCAGGCTGCGTCGGAGTGCTCGGGATCGAACTCGGGAAGAGCTGCGGGAGTGATGTGACCCCTGGGCCGATCGATAATCAGCCATCCACCACGTTGCCAAGTCCAACGCGGAGCGGCTTCGGAGGGGAGAGCATCATTGACGCGGAGCAGGTGACGGACGACGAAGAGATAGTCTGTGATGTCATGCGGAGTTCCGAAGGTGTAGGCTTTTACGACGCCATCGACGAGCAGAGGGCGAATCCTGATTTCGAGTGGCTGGTTTTCACTTACTCCGGTCAGAATGCGGGTGCTTGTCCAGCGTCCGAAGGTGACGACGTGAGTTTTGGGGGCAGCCCAGACAGCGATAGAGAGGAAGGGGAGGATGAAAAACCTTGCTATATGGCGCATACAGTGACGCTATCCAGCAATAAACTGTGGTGGCAAGGACACAGCGCACATACATTGCGGCATTGTCCAAATTTGGGAATGTAGTTAACGTTAGTGACAACACGACCCAGTCGATTGGCTCTAGCCTTCCACAACAAATCCTTTACAATGGGGTTAAAGCTTACGGCTGTATGGATTTCACTTCGTCCAAGCTGTCGTTCCTGGTTCCTCCCTCGGATCAACCCCGCGCTGTCGAGTTACCGTTGCGCCGTCGTGCGCCTCGAATTCTGGTAGTGGATGATAATCCTGACACGATGGTGTTGATGAAGGAACTGCTGGAGACGCGCGGCTATGATGTAGTGACGGTGCCGGATGCGTTGCAGGCGGAAGCCGAGGTCCGGCGGCAAGCTCCTGATCTGATTCTGTCGGATGTGATTATGCCCGGGAAGTCGGGCTACGAGCTCTGCCGCGAGTTGAAGGAAGATCCGACAACACGATTGATTCCGTTTGTGCTGATCACAGGGTTGAGCGACAGGGAAGACCGGGTACACGGGATTGAGGTGGGGGCAGACGACTTCCTGAACAAGCCTATTTTTTCAGAAGAATTGTTTGCGCGGGTGAAGTCGCTGCTCAAGTTGAAGGAATTTACGGACGAGTTGGAGACCGCGGAGTCGGTGCTGTGCACGCTGGGATTGAGCGTGGAGAGCCGTGATCCATACACGAACGGGCATTGCGAGCGCCTGGCGGAGAATGCCAGCAACCTTGGCCGGCATTTGGGGCTGGACGAGGATTCGCGAGTGGCGCTGTGGCGCGGCGGATTTCTGCATGATCTGGGGAAGATTGCTGTGCCGGATGAGATCCTGAAGAAAGGGACAAACCTGACGCCGGAAGAATGGGCGGTGATGAAGCAGCATCCGATTACGGGCGAAAATATTTGCCGGCCGCTAAAGTCACTGCGGCTGGTGCTGCCGATCATTCGCAGCCATCATGAGCACTCGGACGGCAGCGGGTATCCGGATGGGCTGGCGAAGGATGACATCCCGCTGCTGTCGCGGATTCTGCAGGTGGTCGACGTTTATGATGCGCTGCGGACGGCGCGTCCTTACAAGCCGGCGCTGCAGCACGAAGAAGCGGCGCTCACTATGCGCAAGGAAGCGGGTTCGGGATTATGGGACGAGGAGTTGGTCGACGAGTTCTTCGCCATGCTGGCGCAGAGAAGAGTGGCGTAAAAGCGTCGTTAGTCCTTGGTGGTTCGTCGTTAGCCATTGGTCGTCCGCAATCAGAAAATATCTGCTAGAGCTCATCTACATATAAAATCCCTTGTTAGTTGTTGGTGAAGGACCAACGACCAGCGACAGAATTGCTTCCCCCACCTAGCTACAGCATCGTGCTGCCGGCGTACAACGAGAGTGCGCGCATCCGCGCCACGATTGAAAAGATCATCGCTTATGGCAAGCAGCGCGGTTGGCGCGCGGAGGTCATCGTGGTGAATGACGGGTCGAGCGACGATACAGCAGCGATCGTCAGGGAAATGGCGGTTCAGTATGCCGGCTTGCAGTTGCTGGAAAATCCTGGAAATCGAGGCAAGGGCTACAGTGTGCGGAACGGGATGCTGCACGCGAATGGAGAGGTATTGCTGTTCAGCGACGCGGATTTGTCATCGCCCATTGCAGAAGCTGACAAGCTGTTCGCTGCGCTGGAGCGGGGCGCGGCGGTGGCGATTGGGTCGCGGTGGATTAAAGCGGAACTGCAGTTGAAGCGGCAACCGCTGTATCGTCAGCTGTTTGGGCGATTGTTCAATCTTGCGCTGCGGGTGGTGCTCGGACTCAAATTCAAAGACACGCAATGCGGGTTTAAGGCGTTTACGCGTGATGCGGCGCAGAAGCTGTTTCCGATGCAGCGGATTGATCGCTGGGGATTTGATCCAGAGTTGCTTTTTCTGGCGAAGAAGTGCGGGCTGGAAGTAGTTGAGGTTCCGGTGGCGTGGTCGCACCGCGAGGGGACACGGCTGAATCCTTTTCGGGATGGGATTCGCATGCTCGGGGAGATGCTGGTGATCCGGTGGAACTCGCTGAGCGGGAAATATTCGGTGGGACAGCCGGTGCGGATGCCGTTATGAAGCGGCTTTGTGGACGCGCCCGATAGGGCGGACGGTAACCCCGACCCCGGGCTGACAATCGCCATGCGCGTAACCCAACTTGCACGCAGCCAAAAGAACTCTACTTTCTGATGGGCTTCAGCATCAGCGGAGTTGGCGGATGGTGGCTGATTGCCGCGCCTTCCAAACGGAAGAGCTTGCTTTCGCGTAGATAAAAAAGTAGCGGAGCAGGTCGGATTCCCGCATTTGGCCAGCATGCGTCTCTAAGAAGAGAAGAGAAGTTTGGATTATGTTTACACCCGGTTGTAAAGGGGAGTGATTGGCAGCATTGGATAGTGTCCACAATTTCAGCACTAAGGACACGAAGGAGCACGAAGCATGCTCGAACTTGGATTGACATATCTAAGGCACACTTTATGGTCTTCTTTTCTTCTGGTGTTGCTGGGCGCCAGCGTGGCGCAGACGGTAACGATTGATGCGACGCCGGGGCACGTGCTGAATACGTTCAGTCCGCTGAAGGCGCTGGGATCGACGGTGGACCGAGTGCCAAGCAACGCCACCGATACGTTCTTTCGGCCGGATCAGATCAGGCAGATTCTGTCGGCGGGCTGGGGAGTGATCAGCTACCGGCAGAATACAGATTTGTTTGTGCAGGCCTGGCACTGGAATCCGAAGGGGAAGTGGAGCGATCCGGCGGGGCAGGGATATTTTGTTGGGGACGCGACGCCGACGACAGAGATGATCCGGCATTCGTATGGGTACTCGTTGCCGCATCGGGGATTCACGCGAAATAGCGGATCGGAATTCGACGGGTTTTCACGGCTGGATGATGGCGATGAGCAGACGTATTGGAAGAGCAATCCGTATTTGAGCAAGGAGTTCACGGGCGAGGAAGACTCGGTGCACGCGCAGTGGGTGGTGATTAGTTTGGAGAAGATGCAGAGCGTCAACGTGATTCGGATTGCATGGGCTGAGCCGTACGCACGAGTGTACGCGGTGCAGCATTGGGTGGGCGATGGCGATGCGATGGACGAGCAGGACAAGGGACAGTGGAAGACGTTTGCGGCGGGCGCGGTGAAGGAGGGCAAAGGAGGCACGGAAACTATTCGGCTGGATGCGGCAAGAGTGAGCACGAAGTTCGTGCGCGTGTTGATGACGGAGTCGTCGAATACGTGCGACACGCATGGGGCGGGGGATCGCAGAAATTGCGTGGGATACGCGATTCGCGAGCTGTATCTGGGGACGATGGATGAGAGCGGGGTGTTTACCGATCTGATGAAACATTCAGCGGACCAGAAGCAGACGCTGACGTTGTGCTCGTCAGTGGATCCGTGGCATGCGGCGTCCGATCTTTATGTGGCGCCGGACAGGATGGAGTCGGGTGATCAGCCGGGGTTCGATCTGTTTTTTACCAGCGGGATTACGCGCGGCATGCCGGCGATCATTCCGGTGGCAATGTTGTACAGCACGCCGGAAGATGCGGCGGCACAGATGACGTACATCAAGAAGCGCGGCTATCCGGTGTCATATATCGAAATGGGCGAGGAACCGGATGGGCAATACATGACGCCGGAGGATTACGGCGCGCTGTATTTGGAGTTCGCTACGGCGCTGCACCGGGTGGATCCGCAGTTCAAGCTGGGCGGACCGGTGTTCCAAGGAGTCACGGAAGATATCAAGGTGTGGCCGGATGCGCAGGGGCGGACATCGTGGTTTGGGAGATTTCTGGACTACTTGAAGGCGCACGGGCGGATGCAGGACCTGGCGTTCATGTCGTTTGAGCATTATCCGTACGATGGGTGCGAGACGCCGTGGAACAATCTGTATCAGGAGCCGGAACTGATTACGCACATCATGCAGGTGTGGCGGGAGGATGGGCTTCCGGCGGGCGTGCCGATGCTGGATACGGAAACGAACGATCATGGAGGAGAAGCAGCGGTCGATATTTTTGGGGCGTTGTGGCTGGCAGATTCGTTTGGAGGCTTTCTAAGCGCGGGAGGGCAGTCGACGCACTATTACCACGATTTGCCGTATTCACCGCCGCATCCGGCGTGCGAGAACAGTTGGGGCACTTACCACATGTTCATGGTGGACGAGAAATACCAGATCCGGCAAAAGACGTCGCAATTCTATGCCGCGCAATTGATCACGCAGGAATGGGCGGAGCCCAAGGATGCGCCACATCGGCTGTTTCGGGCTACCAGTGATGTGAAGGATGGCGAAGGACACGTGCTGGTTACGGCCTATGCCCTGCAGCGGCCGGACGGGCAGTGGGCGGTGATGCTGGTCAATAAAGATCACGACAATCCGCATGACGTGAAGCTGGTGTTTCGCGACACCGAGCATGAGAGCTCGTTTGCAAGAACTGTGAGCTTCACGACGTTTGGAAAGGCGCAGTATCAGTGGCACGCGAATCGGAAGCAGGGATATGCCGAACCAGATACTCCGCCAGCGAAGTCCACAATGAAAGTACCTTCCGATAACGTCTACAAGCTTCCGGCAGCATCGGTGACGGTGATTCGTGGCAAGGTCAGAGCTGCAAGCGGCGCATCTGGCGGCGACCATGAAAGGTAAGTACAAGCCTACGTCACCGTTTTGTTATGTTCTCCGTCGCGGTTGACACTTAGAGTCCGTAGGGTCTTTTCTTGCAGCAGAGCAGAAAACTGTTTTCTGAGAGCTGTAATCTAATCCGCAAAATTCGGATCTCTCAATGTCCCTCATGCGTACGTGCTCGGAGGTCTTATGCGGTTTTCAGCCTGCTGCGTTTTCCTGCTTTCCATGCCACTAGTTGCTACGGCGTCCACAACCATCAATGTCCCCACTCAGCAGTCAACCATCTCCGCGGCAATCGCTGTCGCGAATAATGGAGATACGGTGCTGGTGGCTCCCGGAACTTACAAGGAGAACATCGCCCTGATGGGGAAGAGCATTACGGTGACTAGTACGGGCGGCGCCGCAGTAACCATTATTGACGGGCAACAGATGGGAACGGTCGTGACCTTTAATCAAGGAGAAGGCCGGGGCACGGTGTTGAGCGGGTTTACCATCCAGAACGGGTTGGCCTCCGATGGAGGAGGGATCTACTTAGGTGCGACGTCGCCCACGATTACCAACAACATCATCCAGAACAATATGGCGTGCGATGAGGGCGCCGGGATTGACGCGGAATTCGGATCGCCGCTGATTCGCGGCAATACTATCCAGAACAACTCGCAGCAAGCGGGTTGCGGATCGAATATCGGCGGCGGAGGGATCGCGGCGGCGGGGCAGGGATCTCCACAGATTATCGGCAACATCATCCGAAACAACACGTGGCCGGGAGTTGGCGGGAGCGGAGCTGGGATCAGCGTATTCTCCAGCTCGCCGTTGATCGAGAACAACAATATTTATGGGAATGTCGCGCAGGGAGGTACGGGCGGCGGGATCCTGATTACTTACGCGATTAACGCGTCGGTCATTCAGAATGTGATCTCGGGGAATGTGGCGTCGGAGGGCAGCGGGATTTATGTGGCGATGCCGTTCATGACGAACCGATCGTTGTTTGTGAATAACACGATTGTCGGGGGATCGGGCGCGCAGCAAGGTTCGGCGGTTTGGGTCGGGGGCAATCAGACGGCGTTTTTCTATAACAATGTCATGTACGGGCTCGGCGGACAGAATGCGCTTTATTGCAATGCGACCGGTACGAACGTGCAGTTCTTTAACAACGATGCTTACGCGCCGAATGGGACGGGATGGCAGGGAAGCTGCCAAGCGGGGCAGAATGGGAACATCAGTGCCGATCCGGATTTTGTGAACTTTGCCCAGCGTGATTTCCAGTTGCAGTCGGGTTCGCCAGCGATTGATTCGGGGGACAATGCGGCCAAGCTGCCTCCGACGGACTTTCTGAAGAAGTCACGAATCGTGAATGGGATCGTAGATATGGGGGCGTACGAGTTTCAGTGAGGCGGAGGGCGGGGTGATTCCGCCTGCGTTGGGCAGGTGCATTTGAGTGGGCACGTGTCTACTGCGGGGTGGCGGTGAAACAGAACCCAGTGGCGTTCTGCGCCGTTTAGAATTTTTTTTGCGCTATACGATTTTTAAGTTCTTACAACCGCAGAGCATTTGACGCGTTTTGTCCTAATCAGCCTCGTTCTGATCCTTCGTACATTACAACTTCCTTACAGTGAACTGGACACCCGGCCCGCCGGCCTCGATGATCAATAAGTGTAATGATTCCATAAACAATGTCGGCTCCCAGGCCCGAGTAGACTTTGGAGGCGCAAACCAACCAAAGGGCTCGGAGGAAAGGAGCCGAACATGTTCATTATAGGTTGTGACTATCA
>Ga0070741_10003385_pt1 | contig 39768 bp, 33 predicted proteins | sample Coa_R1_4_FD_66440 | JGI IMG/M metagenome (GOLD analysis project Ga0070741, IMG submission 66440) | Surface soil microbial communities from Centralia Pennsylvania, which are recovering from an underground coalmine fire - Coalmine... | ecosystem: Environmental > Terrestrial > Soil > Unclassified ...
GAGCCGCACCCAACCGATCCGGAAGGTGGGTCATGAACCGATTCAAGGGCGCCTCGGCGCTGGTCACCGGAGCCTCGCGCGGCCTGGGTTTCGCCGTCGCCCGCGAGCTGGCCGACCGCGGCGCGCGCCTGCTGATCTGCGCCCGCGACGCCACGGCGCTGGATCAGGCGGCATGGAAGCTGCACGACGCGGGCGCCGAGGTGCACGCCGTGCCCTGCGACCTCACCGACGAGCACACCGCCGAGCGCCTGATCGCCGAGGCGGAGACGCACTTCGGCGGCATCGACGTGCTCGTGAACAACGCCGGGATCATCCAGGTCGGCCCGCTCGCCTCGATGGACGAGGCGGACTTCCGCGCCGCGATGGAGGCCATGTTCTTCGCGCCGCTGCGCCTGGTGCTCGCGGCCGCGCCGATCATGCGGCGCTCCGGCGGCGGCACGATCGTGAACGTCAGCTCGCTCGGCGGCCGGATCGCCGCCCCGCACCTGCTGCCGTACGACAGCGCCAAGTTCGCGCTCGCCGGCCTGTCCGAGGGACTGCGCGCCGAACTGGCCGCGGACAAGATCAGCGTGACGACGGTGATCCCCGGCCTGATGCGCACCGGCTCGCACCTCGGAGCCGAGTTCCGCGGTCAGACGGCGCGCGAGTACGCGTGGTTCGCCGCCGCGGCGGGCCTGCCGGGGCTGTCCATGGACGCCGACCGTGCGGCGCGCGCCGTGGTCCGCGCCGCGGAGCATCGCCGCCCCGAGATCATCCTCGGCGCCGCGGCCCATGCGGTCGTCCGCATGCAGGGAATCGCCCCCGCGACGACCGCGCGCATTCTGACCGCGACCGCGCGCTTGATGCGTGCCGCGACCGAGTCAGCTGAACAGCAACGCGGATTGGGCAAGGACCGCGCCGCGGATCCCGCCGCCGAGAGCGAAACCGGAGCCAAGGCGGCCCGCCGCCTCGACTCGCGGCTGGTCGGGGCGATGACGGCGTTGAACGACCGGGCGGCCCGCCGGCTCAACCAAGTGAGACAGGGCTCTGCGACATCCTGAGTCCGCCAATCCACCGAAAATCAAGACCGAGGAGATAGAGCACCATGCGCGTAGGTAAGGCAGCGGCGGACGTCGGCATCGGCCTGGCCGCCGGACTCATCGGCACCGCGGCGATCACCGCGAGCACGATGCTGGAATCGAAGCTGCGCAAGCGCCCGGAGAGTCAGGTCCCTGCCGAGGCCGCGCAGAAGGTGCTCGGCGTCGAGGCGCAGTCCGACCAGCAGAAGGCTCGCTTCAGCCAGCTCGTGCACTGGGCTTACGGCACCGGCTGGGGCGCCGCCCGCGGCCTGCTCGACTCGGTGGGCCTGCCTCCGGTCGCCGCGACCGCCGTGCACGCCGCGATGGTGTGGGGCGCCGAGCAGACGATGCTTCCCGCGATGCAGCTCGCGCCGCCGCCCAAGGAGTGGGGCGCGAGCGAACTGGCCATCGACGGAGCGCACCACCTGCTCTACGCGGCCGCCGCCGGGGCCGCTTACGAAGGGCTCTCCCGCAACCGCTGAAGCTCGATCGCGTCCCGCTCCTCGCGGCGCATCCAGGAGTACACCGCGGTGACGGCGGCGAGCGGTATCGGCAGCATCGTGACGATCATCGCGATTCCGGCCGCGGACCGGCCCGAGGCGATCAGATAGAGCGCGGGCAGGTCGAGCAGCGGCCCGGCGATGAAGAGGTAGACGATGCGGGCCGCGTCGCCGAGGCCGTTGCGGTCCACGACCGGAAGCCAGAACGCGACCGCGATCACGACCAGCGAGATGCGCAGCAGGCCGGTGAGCCAGGCGGGCGACCAGTAGCCGGTCATCGCGGCTATCAACGCGGCGTGCTCGAAGACGAACGCGGTGAGGACGAGCGCCGGATGGCGGGCCAAGACGCGCACGATCTTCGCGACGCGTCCCGAGAAGTACAGGGCCAGCAGCGGTGCGATGACCGCCATGGCGAGGCCCATCGCGGCCGCGTCGGCGACTCCGTTGCCCATACCGGCCATACCAGGCATGCTGGTCAGCCGTCCGATCGCACGGGGTGCTCCGGCGACAGGCGCTTGCGCACGGCCGCCCGCTCGCGCCACGACTGCCGGGCGCCGAGCACCGCGATCCAGAACGCAACCGGGTAAAGCGCCCAGGTGAACGCCACGCCGAGCCCGATGAGCCCGGCCGCGATCGCGAACAGCGCCGGGGAGCCGATCTTCGGCGGGATGGGCCGCCACAGCCGCTTCCCGGCGTTGCGCCTGCTCCACAGCAGCAGCGCGGCGGCGATGATCCAGCACAGGATTACCGAGGCGCCGAACATCACGACCACCAGCGCGCCCTCGCCGTAGCCGGCCAGCAGCAGCGCGAACACGGCGAGCAGGCAGCCCCAGCCGGCGGCCACGACCGCGCCGATGCGCCACAGCTCCTTCACGGCACCTCCCGCCTCAGCGGCGAACCGGGCTGGGCCGGACCCGGTCGACGCCGAGCACCGCGCTACCCGGCAGGTGGGCGGCCAAACCAGCGGCCAGGCCGAAGGAGCAGGCGGGCGGCGTGGTACCCGGCCTAGGTCGGTTGGAGGAAAAGGGTGCATTTCCCACGCGGCATGGGGTAGACAACCGCACCCGGCCGGGCGAGCGGACGGTGCGACGAAGCGAGAGGAGCCGCGATGCCGACTCGGGAGTCCATCCTCACCCTGGTGCGTTCGGGCTTGAGTTACCCGCAGATCGGCGAACGGCTCGGGGTGCCGCCGGGCCTGGCGTACCTCATCGCCACCGGCCTGCCCGCCGACGGCGGCGACGCGCCCGGACCGGAGACCGACAAGCGACCCGGCGCGCTGTCCACCAGCACGCAGCATTTGAGCAACCCGAAGTCGATCCTTCCGCAGCGGGACGAGGAGACCGCCGCCTGGATCCGCGAGCGGGCAATGGCCGATCCCGCGCTGCGCGCCGCCTGGGCCGCGCACAGCGTCGCACCGCCGCCGCTCGCCGAGGACGACGACGACCTCATCGACGTGATCGGGCACGACCACAGCCAGGCCAAGTACCTCCAGCTCCAGTTGCAGACGCTGCCCGGCCTCTCCTCCGGCGGCCTGCCCGACGACCTGCGCAGACGCAACGAGGCGCTGTCCCTGCTGGGCGAGAAGCTCAAGGCGCACGAGCACGCCGAGGAGGAGGTCTTCTGGCCGTTGGTACGCGATCAGCTGCCGGACGGCAAGAACCTCGCGGAACACGCGCAGCAGCAGGAGCACGAGGCCGAGGGGCTGCTGGAGCGGATCGAGTCACTTCCGCCGACCTCGGCCGAGCGCGACGAGCTTGTCAAAACCCTGACGAGCGCGCTGCGCAAACACGTCGCCTTCGAGGACACCGTGCTGGCCGAGTTGCGCGAACGGCTCGGCGAGGAGGCGCGCGAAGAAGCCGGGCGCCGGTTCAAGGCCGCGCGCAGCGCCTACACCGCAAGCATCGCCGCGACGGGAAAGGCCGGCTGAGCCCATGACGATCGCCAATCTGCCGTGGCCGGTTCTGCGCCAGCTGACCGGCAAGGACCGCACCGGACGCGGCGCCGCGGCGCGCACCCGGCGCACCGACGAACTGCTGCCGCGCACCTTCACCGCTGACAAGGTCGTCAAGTCGGTCTGCCCTTATTGCGGCGTCGGCTGCGGGCAGAACGTCTACGTCAAGGACGACAAGGTCATCCAGATCGAGGGCGACCCGGACTCCCCCGTCAGCCGCGGCCGGCTGTGCCCCAAGGGCGCCGCGTCGCTCCAGCTGACTACTGGCGAATCCCGTGAGCACCACGTGCTGTACCGCCGTCCGCACGGCACCGAGTGGGAGCGGATCCCGCTGGACACCGCGCTCGACATGGTGGCCAAGCGCGTGGTCGAGACGCGCCGCAAGACCTGGCAGTGGAACGAGGAGGACAAGCGGGTACGCCGCACCCTCGGCGTCGCCAGCCTCGGCGGGGCGACCCTCGACAACGAGGAGAACTACCTCATCAAGAAGCTGTTCACGGCGCTCGGCGTGATCCAGGTGGAGAACCAGGCGCGGCTGTGCCACAGCTCCACGGTCGCCGGGCTCGGCACCTCCTTCGGCCGCGGCGGCGCGACGACGTGCCTGCAGGACCTGCAGAACGCCGACTGCATCGTGATCGAGGGCTCGAACTTCGCCGAGGCGCACCCGGTCGGCTTCCAGTGGGTCATGGAGGCCAAGGCGCGCGGCGCGACCGTCATCCACGTCGACCCGCGCTACACCCGCACCAGCGCGGTCAGCGACGTCTACGTGCCACTGCGGGCCGGTAGCGACGTGGCTTTCCTCGGCGGGATCATCAACTACGTGCTGAGCAACGACGCCTACTTCCACGACTACGTGCTCGCATATACGAACGCATCGACGATCATCCGCGAGGACTTCGCGGACACCGAGGACCTCGACGGCGTGTTCAGCGGCCTCGACGAAGAAGAACGCGAATACAACAGCGACGCCTGGCAGTACGAAGGCATCGAGATGCAGTCCGCGGCCGGGGAGCGCGACGAGCAGTACGAGGAGCAGCAGGAAGAAGACGGGGAAGGCGGCGGCAGCGAGGGCGGCGGCGCGGACGGGAAGGGCTCCAGCAGCGGCAAGAACTCCGGCAGCAGCCACTCCGGCCGCTCGGAGGCGCACGGCTCCGGCGGCGCGGCCTTCAGCGGCAAGCCGCAAACCGACCCGACGCTCCAGCATCCGCGCTGCGTGATGCAGATCCTCAAGCGGCACTACGCCCGCTACACGCCCGAGATGGTCGAGCGGGTCTGCGGCGTGCCGCGCGAGCTGTTCGACCTGGTCTGCCGCACGCTGGTGCGCAACTCCGGCCGCGACCGCACCACCGCGTTCGCGTACGCGGTCGGCTGGACGCAGCACAGCGACGGCTCGCAGATGATCCGCACCGCCTCGATCCTGCAACTGCTGCTCGGCAACATCGGCCGGCCCGGCGGCGGCATCCAGGCGCTGCGCGGACACGCCAGCATCCAGGGCTCCACCGACATCCCGACGCTGTTCAACCTGCTGCCCGGCTACCTGCCGATGCCGCACGCGCACGAGCACGAGGACCTTGACGCCTACGTCCGGGGCGAGTCCGCGGAACAGGGCTTCTGGGGCAGCATGAAGGCGTACATGGTCAGCCTGCTGAAGGCGTACTGGGGCGCCAACGCCACCGCGGAAAACGACTACTGCTTCGACTATCTGCCCCGGCTGACCGGCTCGCACAGCACCTACGAGACCGTGATGGCGCAGCTGGACGACGTGTGCAAGGGCTACTTCCTGCTGGGCCAGAACCCGGCGGTCGGCTCGGCGAACGGCCGGATGCAGCGGATGGGGATGGCGAAGCTGGACTGGCTGGTGGTGCGGGACTTCTCCCTGATCGAGTCGGCCACCTGGTGGAAGGACGGCCCGGAGATCGAGTCCGGGGAGCTGCGCACCGAGGACATCGCCACCGAGGTGTTCTTCTTCCCGGCCGCAGCGCACACGGAGAAATCAGGGTCCTTCACCAACACCAACCGGATGCTGCAGTGGCACTGGATGGCGGTCGAACCGGAGGGCGACGCGCGCAGCGACCTGTGGTTCATGTACCACCTCGGCGAGAAGATCCGCGCGCTGCTCGACGGTTCCCAGGATGAGATGGACCGGCCGGTCCTGGACCTGACTTGGGACTACCCGGTGGAGGGCTCGATCGACGAGCCGAAGGCGGAGGCCGTGCTCGCCGAGATCAACGGCTGGGACGCCGATGGCCGCCCGCTGGCCGCCTACGACCAGCTCAACGACGACGGCTCCACGGCCTGCGGCTGCTGGATCTACTGCGGCGTGTACGCCGACGGCGTCAACCAGGCGGCGCGGCGCAAGCCGGGCAAGGAGCAGAACTGGCTCGGCCCGGAGTGGTGCTGGGCGTGGCCGGCGAACCGCCGCATCCTGTACAACCGCGCCTCGGCCGACCCGGACGGCAAGCCGTGGAGCGAGCGCAAGACCCTGGTGTGGTGGGACGAGGACGAGGCCGAGTGGACCGGCCACGACATCCCCGACTTCGAGAAGCCGAAGTCGCCGCACTACAACCCGCCGGCCGGCGCGACGGGTTCCGAGGCGATCTCCGGCACCCAGCCGTTCATCATGCAGGGCGACGGCAAGGGCTGGCTGTACGTCCCGGCGGGCCTGATCGACGGGCCGCTGCCGACGCACTACGAACCGCAGGAGTCGCCGGTCGCCAATCCGCTCTACCGGCAGCAGCGCAGCCCGGTGCGGCAGGTGTACTCGCGTGAGCTGAACCGCTATCAGCCGAGCGGCAACGAGCCGGGGGCCGAGGTGTTCCCGTATGTGGCAACCACCTACCGGCTCACCGAGCACTTCACCGCCGGCGGCATGAGCCGCTGGACGCCGTACCTGTCCGAGCTGCAGCCGGAGTTCTTCTGCGAGGTCTCGCCGCAGCTGGCGAAGGAGCGCGGCCTGGTGCACGGCGACTGGGCCACGATCATCACCGCGCGCAGCGCGATCGAGGCGCGGGTGCTGGTGACCGAGCGGATGAAGCCGCTGACCGTGGACGGCCGCACGCTGCATCAGATCGGCATGCCGTTCCACTGGGGCGGCGCTGGCCTCTCGAAGGGCGACTCGGCCAACGACCTGCTCTCGGTCACTCTGGACCCGAACGTGCACATCCAGGAGGACAAGGCCTTCGCCGCCGACATCCAGCCGGGGCGGCGGCCGACCGGCAAGGCCAGGCGGGAGCTGGTCGAGTCGTACTGCCGGCGGGCCGGAATCACCGAGCAGACCGGGATGGAGGTGCACTGATGGCAGTCGTGGACGTGCAGATCTCAGCCTTCGACAACGGCCAGGACCCGGCGCGGGCGACCGGTTACCCGGACGCGCCGCCGCGCATGGGGTTCTTCACCGACACCTCGGTGTGCATCGGCTGCAAGGCCTGCGAGGTGGCGTGCAAGGAGTGGAACCACGTTCCGGAGGACGGGCTGGTCTTCACCGGCATGTCCTACGACAACACGCAGGGCCTCGGCGCGGACACCTGGCGGCACGTCGCGTTCATCGAGCAGACCAAGCCCATGGGCGCGCAGATCACCACGCCGGCACAGGTCGCCGCCGGTGCGGTCGGTGCGGTCGCAGGTGCAGGCAGTCCATCCGCGGTGGCCGCCGACGGCGACAATCCAGTGCGCTGGTTGATGGCCTCAGACGTGTGCAAGCACTGCACCGAGGCCGCGTGCCTGGACGTGTGCCCGACCGGTGCGCTGATCCGCACCGAGTTCGGCACCGTCGTCGTGCAGGAGGACGTGTGCAACGGCTGCGGGTACTGCGTCCCGGCCTGCCCGTACGGCGTGATCGACGAGCGCCCGGACGACGGCCGGATGTGGAAGTGCACGCTGTGCTACGACCGGCTTCAGGCCGGGACCGAACCCGCGTGCGCCAAGTCCTGCCCGACCGACTCGATCCAGTTCGGGCCGGTCGACGAACTGCGCGCCCGAGCCGATGAGCGCTTGGCGCAGCTGCACGCGTCCGGCGTTCCCGAGGCGCGGCTGTACGGCCACGATCCGAACGACGGCGTCGGTGGCGACGGCGCGTTCTTCCTGCTGCTGGACGAGCCCGAGGTGTACGGGCTGCCGCCGGACCCGAAGGTGACGACAAGGGATCTGCCGGAGATGTGGCGACGGGTCGGAATGGCCGCCCTCGCACTGGCCGGAGGCATCGCAGCGGCCTTCGCCGCGACTCCCGGCCGGGGAGCCGGGTCGGCGATGAGGAGGGTGCGCGGATGAGTAAGGCACGCAAGACGCGCAATACGCTCGAGAACACGGGCAACGGACACGCGCATGCCGTCACTCGCGAAGGTCTTTCCTCGATGGCGCAGCCCGGACGCGAGGCGGTACCCGGTTCGGCCGTGCTCTCCGAGGTCGCGGCCAGCCCGTCTAAGAAGCCTGACGTCGGCCAGCGCGCGCCGGGCCGGAAAGGCGGCAAGCGCGAGGAACTCATGGTCCCGCGCGCCGAGTTCCAGTCGTACTACGGCAAGCCGATCCTCAACGAGCCGACCTGGCAGGCTCCTGATATCGCCGGATACCTGTTCCTCGGCGGCCTGGCCGGAGCGGGCGGCACCATCGCCGCGGCGGCGCAGGCCAGCGGGCGGCCCGGGCTCGCCCACGTGATGAAGACCGGCGCGGCGGCGGCCGCGGGGCTGTCGCTGGTCGCCCTCGTGCACGACCTCGGGCGGCCGGCCCGCTTCCTCAACATGCTGCGTATGTTCAAGCCGACCTCGCCGATGAGCGTCGGCTCGTGGATCCTGGCCGGTTTCGCGCCGCTGTCCGGCGCCGCGGCCGCGTCCTCGGTGACCGGCAAGCTGCGTCCGATCGGCGCGGCGGCGACCTACGGCGCGGGCGCGCTCGGTCCGGCGCTGGCCACGTACACGGCCGCGCTGATCTCCAACACCGCCGTTCCGGCTTGGCACGAAGGCCATCGCGAGATGCCGTTCGTGTTCGCGTCCTCGGCGACCGCGGCCGCCTGCGGACTCGGGCTGCTGGCCGCGCCGGCCGGCGAGGTGGAACCTGTGCGCCGCCTTGGCGCGATCGCCGCGATGGCCGAGGTCGGCGCGTCCAAGTTCATGGAGGAGCGGATGGGCCTGGCCGCCGAGTGTTATCACGAGGGTGCGGCGGGCCGGCTGATGAAGGCGGCGGAGGTGCTGACCACGGCCGGGGCGGTCGGTGCCGCGGCCGGGCGCCGCAGCTCCCTGCTTCGGCGGGCGGCTGGCGCGGCGTTGCTGACCGGCTCCGCGCTCACCCGCTTCGGCATTTTCAAGGCGGGCGTGGCCAGCGCGCGCGACCCGAAGTACACGGTCGTGCCGCAGCGCGAGCGCCTTGAGCAGGAGAAGGCGCGCAGCGAGGCGCAGGCGGAGCCACAGCCGAAGGGCGAGGCCGGGGCCGAGACGAACGCGAAGGCGACTCAGTAACGGGAGGAAGCTGATGACCGGAACGGAAACCGCGGCCACACGGCTGACGCGCGACACGGCCGCGCTCGTGCGCGAACAAGTCGAGCAGTTGACCCGGGACCTGGCGGACACCATGCGCGACGCGGGCGCCGGAGCGGTCCTGCTGGCCGGCGCCGGGACGTGCGGACTGCTCGCGCTCGCGGCGGCGCACCAGTCGGCGCTGCGGACGCTGGAGGCGGTGATGCCGCGTCCACTGGCCGCAATGACGATGACCGCCGCGTATGGCGCGGGCGCGGCTGCCCTGGCCACCGCCGGAATGAAGAAGATCAAGGAGGCTGCGGACGCCTCCACCGAGACTCTGGCCGAGAACCGGCAGGACGCGGTCGCGTCAGGCGCCGAGATCCCGCCGGGCACGCCTTCCTGAACCGGACCGGACCATGAGCGAGACCTTTGCGGACGGCGGCTCCGCCGCCGGGGATCAGGCCCCGGACATGCCGGTCATCGACGACTTCGAAGCCTTGGTCGACACGGTGATCGCACACGAGTACGTGTTCGTGCGCTACTCGCGCGGGCCACAGACCGACGGGGCGAAGAGCACCGACTACGAGGCCGAGGTGGAGCTGCCGGGCCTGTCGGTGACGAATCTGACCCCTGAGTCGTGGTGGCCGCGGCCGAGCGCGGACTGGATCGCGCGGCGGGTGTGCAAGTACGCGGATCTCAGCGACGGACGGCCGGAGCAGCAGCCGTGGATCCTGCTCGGCCGCGTGGTCGGCAACGGTCCCGACCACGAGCCTCTGGTCGTGGACGTGAAGCCGCTCGGCTGGATCGGGCCACACGCGGTACAGGAGGCGCAGGAGCGGTATCGCCGCACGTTCAAGGCCGGACGCGGCTCCGACGACGCCGAAAAGGAAGACCCGGACCACTAGAGACTCCCCAAGGGGACCTCCTCAAGAGGACCGCCTCGACAGGACTACAGTCCGGTCGGTCGCAGGCCGTTCGGCCCATGCCCGTCGCGGGTCGGGCGCGCACGATTCAAGGGCCGACGACCTTGTCCGGCGCCGAAGACGCAGCCCGACGGCTCCGTCAGCGCGCCGGCGGAGAGGGGCCGAGTCATGGTGATGACACATGAGCGCGCACGATCGCACGGTGCCCTGACGTTTCTCGGCGGAGCCGGGACCGTGACCGGGAGCAAATTCCTGGTCGAGTCGCCGCGTGGGCAGCGCGTCCTGGTCGACTGCGGGCTGTTCCAAGGGCTCGGCGAGTTGCGCCGACGCAACTGGCGGCCGCTTCCACTCGACGCCCGCGACATCGATGCCGTCGTCATCACGCACGCGCATCTGGACCACTGCGGCTACCTGCCCGCGCTGGTGAACCACGGCTTCCGCGGGCCGGTCTACGCCACCGGGGACACCGCGCAGCTGGCCGCGATCGTTCTCAAGGACAGCGCGCATCTCATGGCGGAGGACGCGCGCCACGCGAATGAACACGGCTGGTCCAAGCACCGCCCCGCGCTGCCCCTCTACACCGCCGAGGACGCGGAACTGGCGATCAGCCGCTTTCACACCGCCCGATTCGGCGAGCACGTCGAGGTCGCGCCGGGCGTCGAACTGCTCTTCCACAACGCGGGCCACATCCTCGGCTCCAGCTGGGTCAGCCTGGACCTGGCCGGCCGGCATCCGCACCGCCTGGTGGTCAGCGGCGACCTGGGCCGGCCCGGCCACCCGCTGTTCCGGCCGGCCGACCCGTACGACGACGCCGACACCGTCCTGATCGAGTCCACATACGGCGACCGGGCACACGAGGTCGAGCACGTCGGCGAGCGGCTGGCCGAGGTGATCCGGCGCACCGCGTCACGTGGCGGCTCCCTGCTCATCCCGGCCTTCGCGGTCGACCGCACCGAGGTGATCCTTCACGAGCTGTCCCGGCTGCTGAGCGCCGAGCGGATACCGCGCCTGCCGGTCTACGTCGACAGCCCGATGGCCCTGGCCGCCCTGGACATCTATCGCAAAGCCCTTACCTCGCGCTGCGATCAGCTCAGCCCTCAGCTGCTCGACCGGGAGGACGACCCCTTCGACACCGGCGCGATCGTGGAGGCGCGCACCCGAGAGGAGTCCCAACGCCTTAACGATCCGGCGATGCCGTCCATCATCATCTCCGCCTCAGGCATGGCGACAGGCGGACGCGTCCTGCACCACCTTGAGCGCATGGCGCCCGACCCGCGCCACACCATCCTGCTAGTCGGCTTCGCCGCAGCGGGAACCCGGGCGCGCAGCCTGCTTGACGGCGCCCGAACGCTGAAGATGCACGGGCGCTACATCCCGGTGCGCGCGGAGGTAGTCGAACTGCCCGGGTTCTCCGCGCACGCGGACGCCGACGACCTGCTTTCGTGGCTGCGCGCCGGACGCGAGCCCGACACCGTCTTCGTCGTGCACGGCGAGCCGTCGGCCTCCGCGACCTTGCGCGATCGCATCGCGGAAGAGCTCGGCTGGACCGCCGTCGTGCCGACCATGGACGAGCACGTGCGGCTCTGAAACCGGGTCGCGTCGCGCGCAGCACCAAGGTCACCGCCGCGCCAACGCGGTTGGCGCGGCGGGCGTACCGGGCCGGCGGTCAGGCTCCGGCGCGGGCGCTGCTGACCTTCAGCGGATCGCTGGGCGCCTCCTTCTTCGCCGCCTCCATCTGCTCGCCGAGGTCCTGCAGCAGCTTGCGCCCCAGCGCCTTGCGCACCTCGGGGAACAGCTCGCCCTCCTCCTCCTCGACGTGGTGGCGCACGTTCTCCATCAGGACCCGGACCTTCGCGTCGTAGGTCTCGTCGGCCGGGTCGAGCCCGCCGAGCTCGGAGAGCAGCCAGACCACCATGTGGTGCTCCTCCACGCTCTCCAGCACGTCGTCCTTGGGACCGGCCGCCTTGGCCGCGGGGTAGAAGACCGATTCCTCGATGTACGTGTGTGTTGTCAACTCCTGGATGATCTCGGCGACCAGGCCGGCCTTGGCCTTGGTGTTCTGGCCGTCCTGCTTCGCCAGCTTCTCGAACTGCTTGAACAGCTTCTCCACGGTCTTGTGGTCGTTCTTGAGCAGCACGATCGCGTCCATCGGCCCTCGTCCTTTCCGTGCGACTGACGGGCCTGCCGAGTGCCCTGTGAACGAGCTGTCATGCAGGTCATTCACTCGTTGGGCGTGGTTGCGTTCGGTTTCGAAAAGCTGCCGAAAATTGCGGATTCCGCCCTCGGCGCCGGTGCCGCTCCTGCCCCGGCGCCGGGCTACCGGTTCGGCGGCGCCGTGCTCTGCCGTACGACCAGCTCGGTCGCCAGCTCCACGCGGGTGTACCGCGGCTGCTCACCGCTGGCGATCTGCACCACCATCTCGGCCGCGGCCGCTCCCATCTCCACCAGCGGCTGCCGCACCGTCGTCATCGGCGGCCCGGCCCACTGCGTGAACGGCAGATCGTCGAACCCGATGACGCTCAAGTCCTGCGGAATCCGCACGCCCGCCTGCCGCGCCGCCTCATAGACCCCGTGCGCCTGAAGGTCGTTCGCGGTGAAGATCGCGGTCGGCGGATCCGGCAGCTGCAGCAGCGCGGCCCCGTCACGCAGGCCGCCCTCGACGTAGAGGGTTGAGACGCGCACCAGCCGCGGATCCACCGCCGCTCCGGCCATCTCCATCGCGGAGCGGTAGCCGTCGAGCCTGGCCCGGCAGCACGGCCACTGCACCGGCCCGCTGAGCATCGCGATCCGCCGGTGGCCGAGGTCCAGCAGGTGCCGGGTCGCGGCCAATCCGCCGCTCCAGTTGGTGGCTCCGATGGACGGCGTCTCGTGCATCGGCTCGCCGGTCGGATCCAGCACCACCAGCGGGAGCCCCCGGCTGGCCAGCTGGGACTGCTGCGCGACGGTCAGCTCGGAGAACACCGCGATCACGCCGGTCGGCCTGCGGGCAAGCACCTGTTCGGTCCAGGCGTGGCCGGGGGTGAGCCGCCCGTCCATCTCGGTGAGCACCACGGCCAGGTCGTGTTCGCGGGCCACCCGCTCCACGCCGCGGATGATCTCCAGCGCCCACAGGCTTTCCAGGGCGTGGAAGATCAGTTCGATGATGGCCGCCGGGGCGTCCGCCTCGGGGCGTCGGTAGCCGTGCTCGCGGATGACCGCCTCGACCCGCTGCCGGGTGCCCAGCGCGACCCCGGCCTTCCCGTTGAGCACCCGCGAGACCGTCGGCGCGGAGACGCCGGCGAGCCTGGCGATGCTGGCGACGGTGACCTCGCGGCGGCGTTGCCCGCCGGGATCGCCGTCGCGTCGGGGTGCGGTCACCGCCGCAGTATAAGAGCGAGCGAGGCGTGGGGGTCGGCTGTATTGCCTTTGCGGCTGACGCCGCGTGGGCGAGCGGGTCGAGGGCCGAGCATGGCAGGGCGGAGGAGGGAGGCGGCCCGCCACGCGGCGCCAGCCGCAAAGCTGGCACTGCGGCCGTCGACCGACGACAACGCAGCCAGGCGAAGGTCATCGGCACGAGAGCCCGGCCCCCATGCCTCGCTCGCTCTGCGGCCGGGATACTGCCGCGATGCGGTCGCTACTTGCCGTTCCAGGTCAGCGGGCCGTGAAATTTTCCGTCATTCACCCGGAACATTTCTAGATCCATGACCTGCACCTTGACGAAGCAGGGTGCGCACACCTACCGTCACACGCACCCACGGTACCGGGCTCTGGATCGAAATGTTTCGACTCCTACCGTCGGCCCGGCCGACAAGACAGCGTCGTCTCGACCAAGACTCCTCGAAGGAGGAGAGCGCCCGTGAAGAAGAGAACCAGAGCGCTGGCCGCGGTACTGTCCGCGGCCGTGTCCGCGGCCTTCGGCCTGCTGATCGCGCTCGCCCCGGCCGCGCACGCGGCCTCCCTGGTGCAGATCACGAACTTCGGATCGAACCCGGGCAACAGCAAGATGTACCTATACGTGCCCAACAGCGTGCAGGCCCACCCGGCGATCCTGGTGGCCGCGCACTACTGCACCGGCACCGGACCCGCGTTCTACTCCGGCACCGAGTTCGCCTCGCTGGCCGACAAGTACGGCTTCATCGTCATCTACCCCGACGCCAACCGCAGCGGCCAGTGCTGGGACGTGTCCTCGGACGCCGCGCTGAGCCACAACGGCAACAGCGACCCGGCGGACATCGTCTCGATGGTCCAGTACGTCGAGCAGCACAACAACGGTGACTCGTCCCGGGTGTACTTCACCGGCGCGTCCTCAGGCGGCATGCTGACGGACGTCATGCTCGGCGACTACCCGGACGTGTTCAAGGCGGGCGCAGCATTCATGGGCGTGCCCTTCCACTGCTTCTACACCGGCACGGTCGACGGCTGGAACTCCGCCTGCGCCCAGGGCCAGGTCAGCAACGCCCCGCAGGCCTGGGGCGACTACGTGCGCAACGCCTACCCCGGCTACAGCGGCGCTCGGCCGCGCATGCAGCTGTGGCACGGCACCGCGGACACCACGCTGAACTACAACAACTTCGGCGAGGAGATCAAGCAGTGGACCAATGTGCTTGGGGTGAGTCAGACCCCGTCCTCCACGAGCGTCGTCAACGGCTCCTGGACGCACACCACCTACGGCAGCGCCACCAGCCCGGTGGTTGACGCGTACAGCATCGCAGGCGTCGGACACAGCCTGCCGCTGTCCGGCATGGCGGCCATCGCCATCCACTTCTTCGGTCTCGACGGCAGCGGCGGCGGCACTCCGTCGCCGAGCACCTCGCCCAGCCAGTCGCCGTCCACCTCGCCCTCGGCCTCACCGTCCGCCTCACCGTCGCAGAGCGGCGGCGGCGGATCAGGGGCCTGCCACGTCAGCGACACGGTCAGCGCGTGGAACACCGGCCTGACCGAGAACATCACCATCACCAACAACAGCACCAGCGCGATCAACGGCTGGCGGCTCGGGTTCACCCTGCCCTCGGGCCAGACCGTGGTGTCCGCGTGGAACGCGACGATCAGTCCGTCCAGCGGAGCGGTCACCGCGACGAACGTGAGCTACAACGCGTCCATCCCGGCCGGAGGCAACACCAGCTTCGGCTTCCAGGCGAACCACACCGGCAACGCCGCGGCGCCCACGGGCTTCACGCTCAACGGCACCGCCTGCTCCGTCGGCTGACCTTCCGCGAGCCGCGGGGCCGCCCCTGAGCTGCGCCAGGGGCGGCCCCGCCTTTTATGTTCTCTGATCGTCGCGCCTTGTATCAGGACTCTAACTCAGCAGGCTCCGTTGTCGGTCCAGACGTTCTGCGAGTTGTTGCCGGGGATGTCGCCCTGGGTCCACCACTTCGCGGTCCACTTGTGCCCGTTGTAGGAGACCACAGCGCCACCGTTGTACGCGGTCGTAGACACCCACGCCGGAGCCGAGCAGGAGCCGCCGCCGGTGGAGGAAGCGGACGGGCTCGGGTTACCGCCGCCGCTGCACGCCCCGTTGTCGGTCCAGACGTTCTGCGAGTTGTTGCCCGGGATGTCGCCCTGGGTCCACCACTTCGCGGTCCAGGTGTGCCCGTTGTAGGAGACCACAGCGCCACCGTTGTAGGCAGTCGTGGAAACCCACGCCGGAGCCGAGCAGGAGCCGGTGCCGCCGGTCGGGGAGGCCGAGGGCGAGGTGCTCGGGCTCGGCGAACCGCCGCCGGTGGAGGTCGGGCTGGCGCTCGCGCTCTGCGACGGCGGCGCGGCCGGGCACTGCGAGGCCGAGCCGTTGACGTCGGTGACCGTGTCGTTGAACAGCGTCGCGGCCGGGTCGAGGTCGTAGAGCGAGAACATCATCGCGCCGCCGAGACCGTTGCAGTGCAGATAGTCGGCCTTGGCCTGGATCGACTGGGCGTCCTCGCCGGTCCAGAAGTTGGAGCCGTCGTAGAAGTAGGCCGCCTGCGCCGCCGGATCCCAGAAGGTGTCCGACGAGTTGTCCACCACGCCGCCCAGTTCCTTGTACATCCGGATGCCCGGCACGTTGCCGGAGAGCGCGGCGCCGGTGGCCGGACCGCTGGCCGCCTGGAACAGGCCGTGGTTCGCGCCGGCCGACACCCCGGTCCAGCCGCGGTAGTAGAACGGCACGCCGATGGTCAGCTTGCCGGCCGGGAAGCCGCCGGGTATCCCGTACTGCGGATCACCGACCGTCCAGGCCTTGACCGCCTCGTCGACCGTGTACTTCGAGGTCCCGGGAGCGACCGGGCTCATCGGGTCGTTCGGGTTGTCGTAGATCGGCGCCTGGTGGTTGGTCGGGCCTGTGCTCTCCCAGCCGCCGTGCATGTCGTAGGACATCACGTCGGCGAAGGTCAGGTACTGCCCGACGTTGTTGGTCTCGATGTCCGCGATCTTGTCCTGGCCGGCCGGTACCGCGGCGGACAGCGTGTACTGCTTGCCGGTGCTGCTGGTCAGGGCGTTGAGTTCGGTGCGGAACTCCTGCAGCAGCAGGGTGTAGTTCTGCTTGTCCGCGGCCGAGTAGTGGTTGCCGAGGTGCCCGCCCGCGTTGCCCGGGTACTCCCAGTCGATGTCGAAGCCCGAGAAGATCCCGGCCGCGGTGCCGGGGCCGCCGTAGCCGCCCTGCGACGGGATGTTGCCCTTGATGAACATGTCGATGCAGGAGGAGACGAACTTCTGCCGCGAGGCTGCGGTGGCCGCCACGTCGGAGAAGTACTTCGAGTAGGTCCAGCCGCCCAGGGAGACCTCGACCTTGAGGTTCGGGTACTTCTTCTCCAGCTCCTGCAGCTGGTGGAAGTTGCCGACGATCGGCATGCCGTAGGCGTCGGAGGTGCCGTCCACCGAGATCGAGGAGTCGTAGGACTTCTGGTAGTCCGCGAAGGAGTCGCCCGCGCCGTCGCCGGCGTTCGGATCGGTCTCGCCGCCGGGGTCGGGGTCGGTGGCCTTCGTGGTCTCGAAGCAGGTGAGGTTGGTCGGGTCGATGTTCTCGAAGTCGTAGATCAGGTAGTTGAGTTTCCCGGCGAGTCCCTCGGTGTCGAGGTTCTTGGGGTAGAAGGCGTTCTGGTAGATCGACCACTGGTCGAAGTAGGCGACCTTCAGGCCGCCGGAGGTCGCCGCGGCGCCGGTGGTGTTGGTCGGTGCGGCCTGGGCGTTGGTCGCCCCGAGCAGCGCCATGCTCGTGCCGATCGCGACGGCGGCCGCGCTGGTCGCCGCCGCGAGTACGGCGCGTCTGGGTCTACGCATGTCTCCTGGCTCCAGTGAGGGGTGGGAAGGGAGTGCGCCGGACGGCCGGATCCGGCGCAGTGCGGGCGCCGGATCCGGCCGGGCTTGGGGGGTGGGTTGCGTGGTCGGAATGCAGCTGACCGCAGCGCGGATCCGGGTACGGGCGGGTCCGCTAACGGGGGCCGGTCGCCGGATACGCGGGCGCCGCGTCAGCGAAGGCGGAGGTCGTGGGCGCCGAGTTCGCGGCGGCGCAGTACCCGGACGCCGAGCGCGCGGACGGGCAGGCCCCGGGCGGGGGCGGGCAAGACCGGCGGGGCTGGCTGGCTGAACGGCGATTCGACACCATCGTCGTCGCGACTCCAATCGGGTGAACGGCCACCGGCCGTCCGCCGCGGAGTCCGGCCGGCCGGGGGGCCGGGTGGGCGGACTCGCGCCGCGCGGGGCAGGTTGGCTCGATCCGACGGATGCGCCGTCCACCGGTGAGGGCAACGTCAACGGTCTACCGAGCCGGATCACGCTTGTCAAGATAGGTCTAGTCCAATCGGACTAGACCAGACAACGATGTCAGCAGGCAGTGCGCAGGCCGGCGCCTAGTCAGCGAGCCTTACCAGCCGCGCTTAATCTTCAGTTGAAGCTTTCTTGGCCGCGTCCCGGCATCAATGCCGGAGGATCGGCAGGCCTGCGGTAAGCGGTTCGACCGCGCCGCGCCACTCGACACCGCGCCCACCGTCACCGCGCCCTTCGACGCACTCCCCGACACCGTGCCCTCGACACGGACCATGCCGTTGCCTCGCCGTGACACTTTGATACAAGAGCCGCGATTCCGCGGCCCCGGGCGAGGCGTCATTGCGGGCATGACCCACCGACGGAAACGCAAGCGCAAGGCGCTGAAGTGGATCGGGCTCTCGCTGGCCGCGGTCGTGCTCGCCGCCGGGGGCGCGGCCGCGTACGTCTACGTGCACTTCAACCAGAACCTCAAGAGCGCGCCGCTGCTGCCGCAGGGCGTGACTCAGTCCGCTGAGGTGCCGAACCGCTTCGGTCAGACCGCGCTGAACGTCCTGCTGCTCGGCAACGCCGGGCGGATCGACGCCGCGGACTGCCACCTCGGCGGCGCGTGCGCGGACACGGCGCCGACCGCGGACACGATGATGGTGCTGCACCTGGCCGCCGACCGCTCGAACATGACGGTGATGTCGATCCCGCGCGACTCGATCGTGAACCTGCCGGCCTGCGCGCACGACCCGGTGGACCTGATCAACGCCTCCCTGGTGCACGGCCCGTCGTGCTCGGTCGAGGCGGTGCACGACCTGACCGGGCTGACCATCGACCACTTCATCGAGATCGACATGGCCGGCATCGTGACGATGTCGAACGCTCTGGGCGGCGTGCCGGTGTGCGTCACCAACAACATCGAGGACGACTTCTCACACCTGAAGCTGCCGAAGGGCAGAACCGTGGTCCAGGGCACGCAGGCGCTCGGCTGGCTGCGCACCCGGCACGCGTTCATCAACGAGGTCTACCGCGAGCAGGCCCAGCACCTGTTCATGGCGGCGCTGCTGCGCAAGCTCAAGGACAACGCCTCGCTCACGCACGTGATGACGCTCTACTCGGTCGCGGACGCGGCGACCAAGGCGCTGACCGTGGACTCCCAGCTGAGCAGCGTGACGGATCTGCTGAGCCTGGCGCAGGAGATCGGGAAGGTGCCGACGAGCCGGGTCACCATGCTGTCGGTGCCGACGGTGGACTATTCGGGCCCGAATGCGGCCTGGCGGCTGAGCCAGCTGCAGTTCCAGCAGCCCGAGGCCGACCGGATGTTCGCGGCGATCAGGGCCGACACTCCCTACACCCGCACCGCGGCCTCCGGCTCGGCATCCTCGTCGGCGGGATCGCCCGCGTCGGCGTCGGCTTCCGCCGCGAGCGGAGTTTCGCAGGGTTCTGGGAAATTGTCGGTGAACAAGGCGGCGGTGCGCGTGCTGATCAAGAACGGCAGCGGCGTCGACGGACGCGCCGCCGCGATCCGGTCCGCGCTGGCGGGCGACGGCTTCACCAGTGCGCTGCTCAAGACCGACAACGCGGCGCCGACTCAGACCAGCGCGCTGTACTTCCCGGCCGATCGCGCCGACTCGGCGGCAGCGGTCGCCGCCGCGCTCGGAATCCCGAGCTCGGCGATGCACGAATCCGGGGACTTCGCGCAGGTGACGCTCGTCATCGGGGGCGACTGGACCAGCGGGACCACCTTCGTCCCGGCGATGAGCGGCAGCGGCCCCGTTTCGTCACCGTCGACCGGCGGTTCGTCCTCAGACACGACCGCCGCGCCGCCTCCGGGCAACTCGCTCATGACGAACGGCGCGGACGCGAACGCCTGCGTGTATGTGCCGCACCCGGAATGGTGAGCGTTTCGGCCAAGCTTCGTCATATTTCGTCGCGGAATTGTCAGTGATGCAATCGCGACGCCTTCTTAAATGGGTTGCTAAATGCCGTCGCCGTCGACCGGCTGGTGTTTTCGAGCCGTGCTGAGTTCTTCGACGAGCCGCCGCCACGGAAATTCCGCGAACGACTGCGCCGTGTACACCGCGGCCTCGCCGTCGACCGGGACGAACACGATCGCGGCCAGCAGCGGCTCGTCGAGCCGGCCTTCGAGGTTGCGCTCGTTGGTGGCCTGCGGCGGTGGAATGGGCTGCTCAGCGGCGTGCCGTGCGTGATAGGCGCGTTGTCGGCAGGCGGCGGAGCAGTAGCGGCGCGGCCGACCTGCCGAGGCCGGGGCGGGCAGCTGCGCATCGCACACGAGACAGTTCATCGGCGTACCTTTCCCCGGCAGGTCGCGACCGCGACGGAACATATCGTCCGCTCCGCCGAGAAAAATCATGCCATAAGCACTGAAGCCGACAATACGGCCGATCGAGTGAAACGTAATTCAGAGTGTTGACGCTCTTCGCCTCGCGTTGTTTCGCTGAACTCGGCGGACGTTCCTGAAATCGATCCGGAATTGCCCGCTAAACCAGTCAACGATCACGCGGGGCGGCGGGCCGACGGCGACACCTCGGCCTGCGGCCACCGCGCCGGACCCCGAAGGAGCGTTCCATGGCCGGCACCGAGTACCGCCTGACCGTCGTCAACAACTCGACCAACTACGTCGACCTGTGCGTCTACCAGAGCCCGCCGGACCTCGGCGTGCCCGACGTCAACGCCCTCGCCTGGCTCGCCGAGCCGGCCCATCCGACCACCACCGTGCACTTCAGGTGGACCATCGACTACTCGTTCGTCTGGTCCAACAACGGCGAGCTGGCGGTCGGCTCGCTGTTCGACGCCTCCCAGGACTGGCCGGCCGACCCGTACGGCAAGACGGCGCCGCAGCAAGCGCAGCTCAGCTACCTCAACGGCGCGTACACCTTCGACGAGGGCGCCCAGCCGGTGCCCACGCCGCAGCCGGGCAACCTCTACATCCACGAGGACGCCACCATCCCGCTGCGCGAGGCCAGCGTCGGCGTCGGCATGTCCGGCGCGGGGACCTTCGCCGTGGTCGCCCAGCCGAATCAGAACCTGATGTTCACTCCGCACCCCGAGTACTGGATCACCGCCGGCGTGTTCACCGCGGGCCAGGTCATCGACGAGGAGCAGATCAGCGACAAGGCTGCGGTCGCGTTCCCGCCCGGGGTCTTCTCGATGCTTGCCACCCTCAATCCGGACAACAGCTGGACCGTGCAGCCCGACTGAGGGCCGCCGCACCGGACCGAAAGGCCACGACCGCTTCCGATACCCGTAGGAGATTGAAATGCCCCCGAGCGCACAGCAGGCACAGAACGTCGCCGAGGAGTGCGTCAGCCACTTCGTCGACAAGCGCACGAAGAGCGAGTTCGAGTACTACTTCAACAAGACCGACGCCGCCAAGATCCGGCGGGACAAGAACGGCACGACCACGGCCTACACGGTCACCTCCCTGCCTGCCACCTGGTTCGTCCAGGACAGCGCCGCGAAGGCGGTCCTGGCCTGGTGGACGGGTGGCGGGGCCGCGCAGCTGCCCGGCGGCTGCGACGATCCCGGCGGCGCGGTCGACAAGAATCCGAGCACGATGCACTTTCGCGTGACGCTCACCGGAACGGCGAACGGCGCCGGTCCGCACGAGGGCACGGGCAAGTTCAAGTTCGTACTCGGCTGACCGGCTCTGCCGTATCAGCATCCGTACCCGCATCCGCACAACGACCGCCCTGCGCGCGAGAGCGATTCGCGCGCAGGGCGGTCCGCCGTATCAGAACCCCTGCTTACTTGAGACGGACGGATCCGCAATGCGCCGACTCAGGACCGGCGCCGCTCCAGGACCTCCCCGGGCAAACCGAGTCCGCTGGACAGCACCTCGCGTCCGGTGTCCGTCACGGTCACCGCGCGCGTCGAACCGACCCGAGTGATCCAGCCCCGGTCGAACGCGTGCCGGCACACGGCGGCGCCGACCGCTCCGGCCAGATGCGGGCGCCGCTCGGTCCAATCGAGGCAGGAGCGCACGGCCGGCCGGCGCGCGCTCGCGTGGACCTCGATGCCCAGATCGGCGAGCCACTTGCCGCCCGCATCGGTCAGCGCGAGGCCGTGCGCCCAATCCAACAGTCCGCGCTCGGTCATCGCGTCCGTGATCGCCACGCCGACGACGCCCGCGAGGTGGTCGTAGCAGGTGCGCGCGTGCGCGAGCGCTCGGCGCCGGTTGGCGGCGGACAGCGAGCTGACCGGTGCGGCCCGCTCCGGCGCGATCGCGGCAAGGTTCTCGATCAGCTCGGCGACCTGTTGGCCGGCCAGCCGCACGTAGCGGTGCCGCCCCTGGCGTTCCTCCGCGAAGAGGCTCCCGGCGACGAGCGCGTTCAAATGCTCGGTCGCCGTGGACGCGGCGACACCCGCGTGCCGGGCGAGTTCGGTGGCGGTCCACGCCCGGCCGTCCAGCAGGGCGAGACAGAACGCGGCGCGCGTCTCGTCGCCGATGAGCCTGGCCACGGAGGCGAGATCGGGGCCGCTGGTGCGCGCGGATTTTGCGTCCATACGTCCCATTGTCGTCGGCGACGCTTCGGCGGGCACCGAAGCGTCCGCTGCCTAGGCTCGCGACCATGGACGCAGCAATCACCGAAGCCATCGCTTCGGCCGGCAGTCGGGATCGGACGACCGAGCAGGTAGCGACAGAGCCTGTCGCGATCGAGCAGGCAGCGATTGAGCACGTAGCGATTGAGCCGAGCATCCTGTACTTCGGCACGCCGGTCGTCCTGCTCTCCACCGAGAACGAGGACGGCTCGGCGAACCTCGCGCCGATGTCCTCGGCGTGGGCGCTCGGCCGCACCGTGGTGCTCGGCCTCGGCCGCGACGGACAGAGCGCGTACAACCTCGTCAGACGGCCCGACCTGGTGATCAACCTACCCGCTCCGGCGCAGTGGCGCGAGGTCGAGCGGCTCGCCCCGCTGACCGGCCGCGACCCGGTGCCCGCGTCGAAGCACGCGGGTTGCCGCTTCGAGCCAGACAAGTTCGGCGCGGCCGGGCTGCGACCCGAGCCCTCGCACACGGTGCGGCCGCCGCGGGTGGCGCAGTGCCCGCTGCAACTGGAGGCACGCGCCGCCCGGGTCCGGGCGGACATCTCCGGCGACTTCGTGATCGTCGAGGCGGTCGTGCGCAAGGTACACGCCGACCCGCGCATCGTGGTGCCGGGGACGGACCACATCGACCCGGCCGCGTGGAGTCCGCTGATCTACAACTTCCGGCACTACTTCGGCCTCGGACCGGAGCTTGGCCACTCCTACCGGAGCCAGACGTCCCGGGAGTAACAGGTACCGCCGAGCCGCGATGCTCCGGTACCTCGACTACACGATCTTCTCGCGCACGAAACCGCCGACTACCGCGTCCGGGTCCACGTACCACTCGTGACCGAGTAAGAGCGCGAACAACGGCGTCGGCAGGCCCGCCAACGCGCGCAGCGGTAGCGAAGCGCGTCCCTTTCCGCGCACCTGCGAGGCGTGGCAGGCCAGCGCCGCGCGCTTGGCTCCGGCGAAGCGGCGCACGTCGACCCGGTGCGTTATCGCGGCGCGCGGGCTGTACGACGTGCGGATCGTCTCCGGGTCGTAGCCGCGCAGCAGGCCGACCGCGCGCAGCACCTGGAAGGTCCGCACCAGGGGTTCGCGCGGCGCGGTCGCCTGTAGGACACGGCGCACCTCGGCCAGGCGGGCGGCGCGTGCGCCGACCTCATGGACGCGAACGTGGTCGCGATGCCCGTATCCGCCTTGCGGGTCATAGCTGATCAGCACGTCGGCGTGTTCCTCGCGCAGGATGTCGGCGAGCCGCTGTGCCGCCTGCTCGATCGGTGCGCGGGCGAACCGCGCGCGATCGGCCGGGTCGGGGAAGAACGCCGGTCCCCAGCCGCTGTCTGCATAGCCGAGGTGGGCGACCCGCGCCACGCCCAGCACCCGGGCGCTCGCGCGCAGCTCATCGAGCCGCCGCGTCGCATCCTCGCCGGTCGCCTCGCCCGTGACCCCGTCACAGGCCACGACGATGACGGTGCGATGGCCTTCACTGGCGAGGCGCGCGAGGGTGCCGCCGGTGAGCAGAGCCTCGTCATCCGGGTGCGCGTGAAAGGCGACGACCGTGGCCATGCGCAGCATGGTGACGTCGCGGGCGTTGCGGATCAAGGGCGCATCAGAGGCCATACGCGATCGTTACCAGACGCTAACGAAACCCTTGGGAATCCGTCGTCGGACCGTGACCGCCGCGCCACCTTTGTTCGATCGCGGGGAGAATTGATCGGACCTCTGTTCAAGCCGGTTCTGCTCTGACCGGTCTTGTTCGACTGCTGTGGTTCTGCTAAACAGCAAACTGACAACGTTGTCAACCTCGCGCCTCATCGTGGAGCAGGCATGTACCCACAATCGCCACGCACCACCTCTCCGACCCCGATCCCAGCCCGCACGCTGACCGCAACCGCCGCGCTGCTCGCCCTCCTCGGCACCGCGCTCGTCACCTCCGCTCCCCCGGCGGCCGCCAAATCGGCCCGCGCGACCGCCGCCTCCGCTACCGTCACCGACGGCAGCGCCCGCTTCGAAGTGCTCACCCCGACGCTGCTCCGCCTCGAATACGCCGGCGACGGCAAGTTCCAGGACGCCGCGACATTCAACGCGGTGAACCGATCATTCCCGGCCGTGCCGTTCACCACCTCGGTCAGCGGCGGCTACCGGCAGATCGACACCGGCTCGCTCACCCTGCGCTACAAGGAAGGCAGCGGCCCCTTCACCGCCGCCAACACCTCGGTCGTCGTCTCCGGGACCAACGTCACCGCCGCACCGTCCTTCCCCTCCTACTGCGCCTTCGCCACGGCCTGCGAGGCCGAGAACAGCCTCCTGAGCTGGGGTGCCTCGACCGCGTACGACCACAGCAACTACACCGGCTCCGGATTCGTCGCCGGCTTCAACCAGGCGCACAGCGGGATTCAGCAGGACGTCTCGGCAGTCCCGTCCTCCGGCACCTACCAACTCAGTGTTCGATATGCCAACGCGACCGGCGGCGACGGACAGGACACCACGCGTACCCTCTCGACCACCGTCAACGGCGCACCAGGCCCGACGCTGACACTCCCGGTCACAGCATCCTGGGACACCTGGTCGACAGTGTCCGTCCCGGTCAGCCTCAAGGCCGGCGTGAACACGATCGGCATCGTGCAGAATCCCTCCGACAGCGGCAACGTGAACCTCGACAGCCTCGCCGTCACGGCCTCCGGCGCCGCCTATCCGCCGCCCGGCGCTTCGAGTTCGCTGCTGACCACGGCATATGGGGCCGGGCCGAAGGACACGCTCGGCGGCTGGGCCAGCTCGCTGGACAATCAGAATCCTGCCACCTCGATCGAGCATCCGGGCATCCTGGACCGCGACGGCTGGTATCTGCTGGACGACTCGCGCTCGGCACTGCTCAACGCGAACGGCACCGTGACCGATCGGCCGTCCCACGGCACGCAGCCCTACCAGGACGGCTACTTCTTCGGCTACGGCACGAACTACAAGCAGGGCCTCTCCGATCTCAACGCACTGACCGGCGGGGCAAACCTGCTGCCCGAATCCGCTTACGGCATCTGGTACTCGCGCTACTACGCCTACACCGCCGCCGACTACGAGAACACGCTGCTGCCCACCTTCCGCAGCACCTTCACGCCGCTCGACTGGCTGGTCGTGGACACCGACTGGAAGGCACCGAACCAGTGGGACGGCTGGAACTGGAACAGCGCCCTGTTCCCCGACCCGAACGCGTTCATGGCCTGGACACAGCAACAGGGCCTTGAGACCTCGTTCAACATCCACGTAGGCATCGCCGGCAACGATCCGCAATTCCCCGCCGCGAACTCCACCGCCGGCGGCCTTTCCCCCGACCCCGGCCGCTCCGGCGACTACGAGTTCGACTGGTCGAACCCGAACCAGCTGGCCGCCTACTTCAACCTGCACAAGCCCTTCGAGCAGCAGGGCGTGCGCGAATGGTGGCTGGATTACTGCGGCGGCTGCGGCAATTCCACCGCGAGCGACCCGCACGTCGCCCCGGACAACTTCATCAACCAGGCCTACGCGCAGGATGACGCGGCACGCGGGCTGCGCGGCTTCTCCTTCGGCCGCATCGGCTCCTCCGAGCAGGCCGGCGACTTGGGCACCTACGCGCTGGGGCCGTGGTCAGAGCGGCGCAACACGATGCAGTTCACCGGCGACACCGAGGCGACCTGGGCGATGATGTCGCTCGAGGCGCACTTCGCCGGGGACGAGGCCGCGGCCGGAATCTCCAACGTGAGCAACGACATCGGCAGCTTCCACGGCAACCACCTGGCCGACGACATGTACGCGCGGTGGGTGCAGCTCGGCACCTTCCAACCGATCGATCGGCTGCACTCCGACCACGGCGACCGGCTCCCGTGGAACTACGGAGCGGCCGCGGACGCGAGCGCCGAGCGCTTCCTCCGGCTGCGTGAGGCGTTGGTGCCGTACACGTACACCCTCGCCGAACAGGCGCACGCCACCGGCGTCCCGATCATCAGGCCTCTGTATCTCGACTATCCCGGCAACAACGAGGCGTACACCTACAACCAGGAGTACCTGTACGGCGACAACGTCCTCGTCGCGCCGATCACCTCGCCGAACGACGCCAACGGCAACGGCTCGGTCAGCGCTTGGATCCCGCCGGGCACCTGGACCGACTACTTCACCGGCACCAGCTATACCGGGCCGGCCGCGGTCACCATCACCGACCCGCTTTCCGCGATGCCGGTGCTGATCAAGAGCGGCGGCATCATGCCGACGCGCACCGACTACGTCCAGGACGCCGCGCAGAAGCCGCTGACGCAGCTCACGCTTTCGGTCGCGGCCGGAGCGGACGGCTCGTTCCCGCTCTACCAGGACGCGGGCGAGGGGGCCGGCTACCAGAGCGGCCAGTCCACGAGCACGCCGATCTCGTGGAGCGATGCCGCGCGGACGCTGACCATCGGAGCCGACAGCGGCGGCTTCAGCGGCGCGGCAAGCCGGCGTTCTTACACGCTGCGGCTGTCGAACGCGAACGCGCCGACGGCGGTGTTCGTCGACGGCGTTCAGGTCCCGGAAACCGCGTGGTCCTACAACCCGAATCTGCGGACGACAACCGTCGTCACCGCCGCGCTTCCGGTCAGCTCGGCGCACACGATCTCGCTGAGCGGCAGCGCGACCGCGAATCCGACGAGCGGAGAGGTCATCGGCGACGGCGGCCTTTGCCTCGACGTACGCGGCGGATCGACGGCGAACGCAACGCCGATCCAGCTGTACACCTGCAACCACACCGCCGCGCAGCAGATCGCGTATACGAGCACGAATACTGTGCAGGTTCTCGGCAAGTGTCTCGATGCCGCCAACGCGGGCACGGCGAACGGAACGCCGGTGCAGCTGTTTGACTGCAACGGCTCCGCTTCCCAGACCTGGGTCGCCGAGACGAACGGCGCGCTGCTCAACCCGCAATCAGGGCGCTGCCTCGACGACCCGAACGGCAACACCACGCCGGGCGCGGTCCAAGTGCAGCTCTACGACTGCAACGGTTCGGCGGCCCAGCTCTGGAAGCTGCCCCCAGGTCCGATCAACGGGCCCGGCGGGCTGTGCGCGGACGTGGCCGGCGCCGATCCGTCGTATGCGACCGCTGTGCAGCTCTACACGTGCAACCAGACCGATGCGCAGCGCTGGTTCGCGCCCGGCGACAGCACGATCCGCGTCTTCGGTAAGTGCCTCGACGTGCGCAACGCGGGAACCGCGAACGGGACGCAGGTTCAGCTGTTCGACTGCAACGGCAGCGGTTCTCAAACCTGGCTGAGCCAGTCCAACGGCTCGCTGCTCAACCCGCAATCAGGGCGCTGCCTCGACGATCCGAACAACGACGAGGCCTCCGGCGACCTGCTTCAGATCTACGACTGCAACGGCACCGTGGCGCAGCAGTTCCGCCTCGGCGGCTGACGCGCGGCGGTATTCATCTAAAGCACGAAGGTGTTCATCCACACCATGAAGGTGTTTATCCGAAGCACGAAATGATCAGCCGGTCAGTCAACCCACCCGGCCGAGCCCGCCGAGTATTCCCGGTACGGGCTCGGCCGAGCCGGGTTCCGGATGCCATCCGCCGACCCACACCAGTCCCGGCGGCACCAGCTGCGCGTCGCCGAACAACGCGGTCACCCCGGCCCGCGTGCGCGGATGCGCGCTCACGGTGGCGTTCTTCGTCGCGTCGGCGAGGCCGTCCATGTCCACGTCCGGATCGTCCGCGCTGATATGCGAGATCGCCAGGTACGAGCCGGGAACCAGCACCTTGCGATAGCGGGCCAGCATGGCGGCGGGATCCGAGGCGTCGTCGAAGTACTGCATCACCGAGAGCGCCAGCACCGCGACCGGTCGGCTGAAGTCCAGCAGCCCGGCGACCGTCGGCGCGGACAGCACGGTCTCCGAGTCGCGCAGGTCGGCGTGTGTGATCGTCGCGTTCTGATTGCCTTCGAGGATGCGTGAGCTGTACGCGACGGCCACCGGCTCGCTGTCGACGTAAGCGACCTTCGCCTCCGGCGTGACGCGGGTGGCGACCTCGTGCACGTTGCCCACGGTCGGAATCCCGGAGCCCAGATCAAGGAACTGGGTCACGCCGTGCCGGCACAGCCAAGTGACCACGCGGCGCAGGAAGTGCCGGTTCTCCCGCACCATCGGCACCACGCGCGAGTCGATGGCGATCATCCGGTCGCCCAGCTCCCGGTCCACGGCGAAGTTCGACGAGCCGCCGAGCCAGTAGTCGTATACCCGCGCGGGATTGGCCACCGTCACCTCGGGGTCGAAGTGCACGCCGCCGTCAGCCATCGTCGCCTCCCGCTCGGTTTCCGGGACTCAACCTAGACCTTGCCGCGCCTTCATCGCACCGTGGGGGTGCTGGCCCGAACGATCAGCACCCCGACGCTGCTCTTCCTGCACGGCTCCAGTACGGCTCCGCAGATCACGCGGCGGCAGGGACGTCCTCCGCGCGCCAGACGGCGATCGGGCTGCGCACGGTGAGCTTGACGAGCGTGCCCGCCGAGAGTTGTCCGCCCGCGGGCATGCGGACGAGCAGCTTCTCGGGCAGGCGCCGCACGTTGTCGGCCCGCTCGGCCTGCGGTCGCACCGTGAGCATCGCGTCGTGGCCGTAGTAATCGCACCGCTCCACAAGGCCGGGGATTCCGGCCCTCGCGGAGTCGTCGTCCGCCGCGTCGTCACACACATCGACGGAGAACTGTTCGGGCCGGATTAGCGCGGTAGCGGTGGTGCCGATGCTTGCGGTCGTGGCCGTGGCTGTAGCCGCAGCAGCGTCCTTCGCGCCATTGCTCGCGCCAGCGTCCTCCCTGCGCTCGCTCTCGGCGCAACTGCCGCCGCACTCGGGCAGCACCGCCAACAGGCCGAGCGGGCCGAGGTCGGCGCCGCTCGGGGTGAGCGTCGCGTCGAGCAGGTTGGCTTCGCCGAGGAAGCACGCCAGCTGCGGGTCCGCAGGCGTGTCGTACAGCTCCCGGGCAGTGCCGTGCTGCACGACTCGGCCCTCACGCAGGACCGCGATGCGGTCGGCCATCGAAAGGGCCTCATCCTGATCGTGGGTAACCAGGATCGCGGTACAGGCGGTGGCCCGCAGGATCGCCAGAACCTCGGCCCGGACCGACGTACGCAACGCGGCGTCGAGCGCGGAGAAGGGCTCGTCGAGCAGCACGAGGTCCGGGCGCGGCGCGAGGGCGCGGGCGAGGGCGACGCGCTGCTGCTGGCCGCCGGAGAGCTGGTGCGGGTACCGACCGGCCATGCCGCTCAGATCGGTCAGTTCGAGCAGTTCCTCGATACGCCCGGAGCGCCGTTGCGCCCGCGGCAGACCGAACCCGACGTTCTCACGCACCGTCAGATGCGGGAAGAGCGCGCCGTCCTGCGGTACGTAGCCGATGCGCCGCTTCTCCGGCGGCACCGCGCTACGAGCGTTATCCACGGTCCGATCGCCAAGCTCGATCTGGCCGCGGTCGGCGCGTTCGAAGCCGGCCAGCAGCCGCAGCATGGTGGTCTTGCCGCTGCCGGACGGCCCGAGCACCGCGGTGAGCGCGCCCGTGCGAATGGTCAGGTCCACGCCGCGCAGCACCGGCGTCGCGCCGTACGACTTATACAGGCCACTGATGCGCACGAGCGACGGCGCTGATTCGGACTCGGACCCGGTCGCGGCCGCGGCTGCGGGCCCTGATGCGGATTCGAGTCGCGGCAGTTCGGCGATCTGCGTCATGGCTTTCAGGCTCCTCGTTTCTTGTCGAACCACACGCCCAGCAGATAGCCGGGCACGACCGCGATCGCCACGATCGCCGTCGCGTAGGGGGCCGCCGCGGCGTACGACTGGTCGTTCTGGAAGGCCCAGAACTGGGTGGCCAGCGTCTTGACCCCGGAGGGAAGCAACAGCAGCGTCGCGGTCAGCTCGGTGACCACGGACAGGAACACCAGGCAGAATCCGGCCGCGAGGCCCGGTGCGATCAGCGGCAGGGTCACCCGCAGCAGCGCCCCGAGCGGCCGCTTGCCCAGCGAGCGCGCGGTCTCCTCGAGCCGGGCCGGGGCGTGCGCGAGGGAGGCACGCACCGAGACCAGGGCGAGCGGGCAGAACAGCACCGAGTACGCCGCGACCATCAGGATCGGGCTCTGATACAGCGGGAAGGCGTAGCGCACCGCGAAGAACACCAGCGCCATCGCGATCACCAGGCCGGGCAGGCCCTGCACGCTCAGCGTCACCGATTCCAGCACCCGGGAAAGCGGACCCGGATGCCGCTCGACCAGCAGCGCGACGGGCAGCGCCAGCAGGATCGCCCCGCCGGCCGCGAGCAGCGCGTACAGCAGCGTGGTCTCGGCGGCGGTCGGCACCGGGGCCACCGCGGGCAGCGTGGTCGGCTGCGTGCGCGTCAGCCAGTAGCCGAGGGTCGAGATCGGCACGCCGAGGGACAGCCCGGTCAGCGCCAGGCAGCCGAGGGTCACCGGGATCACGCGCAGGCCGAGCCGGTGCCGGACCGGCGGACGGCGGGCGCCGCCGCTCGCGCGCGAGACCCGGCCGTGCCGCCCCGCGGCGTAGTGCCTGGCGACCAGCACACCCAGCCCGAGCAGCACCAGGACCAGAGCCAGCGCGCTGGCCGCGGAGGTGGAGTAGGCGATGGTGAACTCGGTGAAGATCGTGGTGGTGAAGGTCTGGAAGCGCAGGATCTCGAACGCGCCGAACTCGGCAAGCAGCGCGAGGCAGACCACCAGGCTGCCGCCGATGAGCGCGGGCCTGATCTGGTGCAGGGTCACCCGGCGGAACGTGCCCAGCGGGCTCAGGCCCAGCGAGCGGGCGGCCTCCTCGAGGCCCGGGTCGGCCTCGCGCAGCGCCGCCTTGACCGGCAGGTAGATCAGGGGGTTGAGGCTGAGGGTCATCACCAGCACCGCGCCGGCCAGCCCGTGCAGCGAGGGCCACAGCGAGGACCAGGTGTAGCCGACGATGAAGTCCGGGATGGCGAGCGGGATCACGATCAGCGCCGACCACATCCGCCGCAGCGGCAGATCGGTGCGTTCGGTCGCGTAAGCCGCCGCGGTGCCGAGAATCGCGCACAGGACGGTGACGCAGACCGCGAGCTCGACCGTGTTGATCAGCAGGTGCGCGGTGAGCGAGCGGAACAGCAGCCGCTCGAGCGGCGCCCAGCCGGCCTGCGCGGCCTGGTAGACCAGGAACACCATCGGCAGCAGCACCAGTGCGGACGCGGCGAGCGACAGGCCGAGCAGGACCGGTGGGCGGCGGGCTCGGCGCGCGGCCACGAGCACGAGCCCGGGGGCAGCGGCTGCAGCGGACGTCTGGGGGAGCGAGGGCGCCGCGAGGGCGCCCTCCTGCATCGTCGGGGCGCTCACAGCAGCTGCGCCTGCTGGAGCAGCGAGATGGCGGTCGAGCCGTCGCCGAGCTTGTCGACGCCGACCGTACCCGGAGTCAGCGTGGTCAGCGGCGGTTCGGCCGCGTTCGCCGGGCTGCCGGGCAGCAGCGGGTACTCGAAGCTGTCCGAGTCGGCGATGATCTTCTCGGCCGGGGGCGAGGCCAGGAACTTGATGAACGAGGCGGCCGCGTCCTTGTGCTTGCTGGAGGCCAGGGTGGCGATGCCGGAGACGCTCAACACGTAGCCGGGGTCGCCCGCCGCGAAGTAGGCGATGCGCGAGTGCGCCTTGTCGAACCCGCCGTCGTCGACCGCCTGGCGGTACCAGTAGTAGTTGTCGACGACGCCGATCTGTACCTGGCCGGTGTCCACGTCCTTGGTGACGGTCTCGTTGTCCGGCAGCAGGTGGGCCGCCGCGTTGGCCTTGATCCCGTTGAGCCAGTCCGTGGCCGCCTTGGTCCCGTACTTGTCGGCCAGCGCGGTGATCATCGGCTGCAGGTCCGTCTCGCTGCCCGCGAAGGCGAGCTTGCCCTTGTACTTCGGGTCGGCCAGCGACAGCGCCGAGGTAGGCGCCTGCGAGGCCGGCACGCCGGCGCCGACGACGAGACAGGTGACCCGCCCGGTGATACCGACCCAGTCGCCCTGCGGGGAGTCGTATTTGGCCGGAATCGCGGAAAGCGCCTCGGCCGGGGCCGGCGCGAGCAAGCCCTTTTCCTGAACCTGTTCGAGCGCCGGCGAATTCTCCGCGAAGAACAGGTCGGCCGGCGACTTCGAACCCTCCTGCAGCAGCTGCTGGGCGAGCGCGCCCTCGTCGTCGCTGCGGACGGTCACCTTGATATTGGGGTTCAACTTCTCGAACGCGGACACCAGCAGCGCGGTGGTCTGTTCGTGCTGGCCGCTGTAGAGCACCAGATTCGTGGTGCCGGACACCTGCGCCGCCGTCGCGGACGTGCCGCCTAGAGTGCTGCACCCGCTGGCCGTGGCCGCGAGGGCGATTGCGGAGAGAGGGGCGGCGATCAGTAGGGGGGTGCGGCGCATCGGCAACTCCTGAGCAGGGGACGGAAAGGCTCCCGACCAAGGCCCTTCGCCTTAGTTAGGTTAGCCTAACCTTACTTGCGATTCGGCTTCGCGCAAGTCTCCCGGGAGGCATTTCTCGGGTAGTTTTCGCAGGCTTCGAAATCGCGACCGAGAATCGGGCACGCGTCATCGTTCCCTGATGAGTGGATCGATGCTCCGGCCGGCTGAGCTGCGCGCCCAGCCGGCCGGACCGCGTTGGTACAGCCCGACTTTCGAAGGCTGAACACGAGTGCGTCACAGGTTCGGTTCAATCCCCGGCCCGGCCGAATCTCCGCGCCTTCGAACCTTGACGCCGACGGCGCGCCACCCCTAACCTCGGCTCCCAGCGCCGCTCGCTATTAGGTAAGGCTAACCAAACTTATTGCAGGCCTACGGCGAGCCGATCCGCGTCCCGTTCTCCCGGTCTGCACCCTCGCGTGCAGCATCCACCTGCGCAGTCTCGGAGGGTTCTCCATGACCATCGACCGTTTCCGGCTCAGCCGGCGCACGCTGTTCTCGGCAGGCGCCGCGACGACGCTGGCCGGCACCACCCTCGCCACGGCCCCGGCGGCGGACGCGGCCACCGCGCCACTGCACCGGGCCCGCACCCGCGAGTACTGGATCTCCGCCGACAGCTTCCAGCACAACCTGGTCCCCACCGGCAAAGACCTGATGATGGGCACGAGTTTCAAAGCCTCGGACTCGACGTTCTGGGCCATTGGTTACCGCGCCTATACGCCCGGCTGGAAACAAGTGCTGCCCGGCAACGACGACCTCGGGCCGAACACCGGCATCCCGGGGCCGATCATCCGCGCCGAAGTCGGCGACACGGTGGTGGTCCACTTCCGCAACAACGACACGCATTACCGCTGGCCACACAGCATGCACACGCACGGCTTCAGGTACACGCCGGCCGGCGACGGCGCGTACATCGCGACCCAGCCGAACCTGCCGGGCCGGGCGGTGAAGGTCGGCGAGACCTACACCTACACCTGGACCGCGGTCGATTCCTCGGTGGGCACCTGGCCGTACCACGACCACTCGGTCGCGCAGGGAATGGGCTCGATGGGGCCGGGCATGGAACTCGGCGCGGAACTCGGGCTGCTCGGCATCGTCGCCATCACCGATCGGCACACCCCGGCCGTGGACCGGGAGTTCGTGCTCTTCTTCCACGACCTCTACCAGGACGACGTGCCCGCGCTGTCTCAGGACTATGACTGCTTCAACGGCGCCTGCTATCTCGGCAACACCCCGACGTTCACCGCCAGGCTCGGCGAGCGGGTGCGGTGGCGGGTGGCCGCGCTCGGCAAGGAGTTCCACGTCTTCCACGTGCACGGACACCGCTGGCGCGACCCGAGCGGGCAGTACGTCGACGCGCAGATCCTCGGACCCTCCACGACGCTGACGGTGGAGTACACCGAGGACAATCCCGGCGACTGGCTCTACCACTGCCACGTCACCGACCACATGGCCGGCGGCATGGTGGGCCGATACATCGTGCACTGATAGGCGCCCGTCGAAGCAGCAGTGCGAGCGCAGGCCTGCGCGGCGCGATCCGAGGAAGAAACCCGGATCGCGCCGCGCGGCTTTTTACCCCCACCCCATCATTCGTTATCCGACTTGCGCGCCGACGAGATGTCCGACCAGGAACGTCATGCCGGTCGCCAGTGCGCCGAGCGCGAATTGCCGGAACCCGCCCTGCGCTGCCGGCCGCTCGGCCGCCCGCGCCACGACGGCGCCGCCACCGAAGGCGAAAAGGCTGGCCAGGATCAACGAGGCCTTGAACGACGCCGCCCCGATCAGATAGGGCAGCAGCGGCGTGAGCGCGCCGATGGTGAAGGCGCCGAACGAGGCGCTGGCCGCGGTCCACGGCGAGGGCAGGTCGTCCGGGTCGATGCCCAGTTCCTCGCGCGCGTGGACGGTCAGCGCCTGCTCCGGGTCGTCGGACAGCTGCCTGGCGACCTCGAGGGCGAGCGTGGGCTCCAGCCCCTTGCCCATGAACACCTCGGCGAGCTCCGCGAGCTCCCGGCCGGGATTGCGTTCCAGTTCCCGCCGCTCGGCCTCGATCTCCGCGCTGGTGACCTCGTTCTGCGAGGTGACCGAGATGTACTCGCCGGTGGCCATCGAGAACGCGCCGGCGACCAGACCCGCCAGTCCGGTCAGCAGGATCGTGTGATTCGTGGCGTGCGCTCCGGTGGCGCCGGCGATCAGCGAGGCGTTGGTGACGACGCCGTCCATGGCGCCGAACACCGCCGCGCGCAGCCACCCGCCGGTCACGTCCCGGTGCTCGTCGGCGGGGGAACGGTTGCGGCCGAAGTAACGCGGTTCGGGCGGCGGAGGCGGCAGCCGGCGCAGCAAGGCGAGCGTGGCCGGGCTCAGGTGATTCATCGTGTGCTGAGCCGGCGGCGCCGTCTGGGTCTGGGCACCCGGCCACGAAGGCGCGGCCTGCGGCGGATAGCCGGCCGGTCCCGGCATGGGCGGCGGCATCGGCGGCATCATCGAAGCCCCGGGCGGCGGCGCCATCTGCGGCGGCATCTGCGGCGCCGACATCTGTGGCATGACCTGGGTCTGGGTCGGCTGCAGATTCTGCGTCGGCAGCGTCGGCCAGCCGCCGCTGGTCCGCAGCAGCTCGTCATAGAGCGGCGACGAGGTCGGCGACCCGGCCGGTGACGAGCCGTCAGAGTAAGAGCCACCAGGGTACGAGCCGTCAGGCGCGAAGGTCGGCGTGGACACGGATCATCCCCCAAGGAAGTAAGACATGGAACTCTCCTGCCTGCTTTTCAGTCAGCAGCTTGCTTGAGCGGCCGGACTCGCGACCGGCCGGATCGTCGAGCAGGCGTCACCGCCCACCGCATCGCGCCAGCGGGTTGGGAATGTCGATGTAGATCGGTTCGGCGAGCGCCGCCGCGTCCCGCGCTCCGGTTCCCGGGCCGCCGATTCCGGTCAGCAGGTTCGCCTCGCACCGCAGCGTGTCCGCCTCCAGCAGCGCGGTCACCGGCTGCGGCACCGCCCTGCCGCGACGCGCGAACCGGACCAGGAAGCCGCGAAGATCGTCGAGGAGCACCAGTTCGTCGGCCAGGCGCTGCGACCCGAACGCCCCGATCAGACCGAGCAGATTCTCGACGCCGAGCCGGTGGCCCAGGCGTTCATCCGCGACGTCGTCGGCGACGATCGCCCCACTCTCCCGTCCCGCCCCCGGCACCCACTGCGACAACCGCTCGGCCCGCGACGCGGCGAAGTACGGCCCCTGATCACCGCGGTATCGGCCGCCGACCGGCCAGCCGCCCGCGTTCACGGCCACGAGCGTGTTCTGCTGATGGGCGTCCAGCGCGATGCCGTGCTCGGCATACAGCCAGAGAATCGGCTCCACCACCGCGTCCAGATATCTGCCGAACCACTCGCGCGCCACCTCGTGCACCCGCCGGCGCGAGCGCACCGACAGCCCCTTGACAAAGCAGGCGAGCAGCGACGGATCGGCGCCCGGGCGCTCGGCGACCAGGCCGGCCAGGCAATGCACCAGATTGCCCGGGCCAAAAGGGTTCTCGCGCAGCGACACTTCAAGCCCGCTGGGCAAGTTCTCGGCGCCGGCCACGTCGACGGCGAGCCAGGCCTGGTCGCGCACGAATTCGAACCCGGGGTGCGCGGCGGCCAGTTCGGCGCCAATCCCCGCTTCGAGAATTCGATGCATTTCCACGCCGCGTTTCAACTGCGCGCGCGTGCCTTCCTGGTACACACCGCCGGTTCGCAACGTGAGCGGGAGGGTGAGCATCAGAGGGTTGTCAGACCGGTATACGGTCCGCAACGACGACGTCGGGTGCCACATCTGGCCCGCCGGACCCAGATCGCGCAGCATCCCGGTGCTGAGCATGGCCTGGATCGAGGGATTGCCGAGCAGCACACCGGCCTGCCACGGATGGGCTGGCATCGGCACCATGCCGTCCGGAACGTCGAGGTCGGTGCCGGCGATCGCGGCGATGACTGCCTCGGCGCGCTCGGACCGCGCGCTGTCGCCCGTCACCAGTTCCGGCGAGGCGGCGAACCAGTGCAGCGGGAAGCGGCCGCGCAGTTCCGGCGAGTAGGCCCCAAGTTCCGCCGAGGTCAGCTCGTCGCGGCTCTTGGGCGACGGGTGCAGCGGGTAGCCGGTGATGAGCGCCTGCTCGCTGGACAGGAAAGGCGTCGTGCCCAGCGGATCGCCGGGCCGGTTCCACCGCTCGGCCAGAAAGCGGGCCGTGTTCGCGGCCGAGTAGGCGACCCGCCCGACCAGTTGCGCGACCGTGTCCTGCCGGCCGTCGCCGATCACTTCGAGCGCCAGCACGGCGGCGAGCGTGGCTGGGTCCACTGGCTTGTGCACCGGATCCACGCCAGGACCCCAGTGCTGGTCGTCCGCGTAACGGTCGCCGGTATGCGCCGAATCGACGTGCCCTGTGTCGATCATCCGGGCCGGGCCGAACCGGTGCCAGCCGACCGGCGACCAGTACGTGACCGGCACCTCTATACGCACCTCGGAGTTCGCCAGCGTCAGCCGAAGTATCCGGTCCGCCGGCTCCGGGATCGCCCGCTCGCGCACCCAGCAACGCAGAAGGTTGCCGATGGTGACGCCGTCGGCCGCCAGGGACGGCTCGGGTCCGGCGCCGAGATCGGTGCGCGGCGCGGTACGTGCGAGGCAGGCTCCCGATCCGGCCGGCCGCACCGCGCGGACGGTCTCGGTCAGCATCTTTCCTCCATGAGACCGGGCCTCCCCTGCTTGGCGGCGGGTCCGGCAACCGACGTCGCCGCGCCGAAGACCTGCGGGGCAACGCCTGCATCCGATTTCCGGCGGATCGCGTCTAGGAGGGCAAGGCAGCTTTGACTGAGGGCAAGAGGCGCGGGTCCCGGGCAAGGACCAGCGCTAAAAAGCATGGATGGCAACGTGCCTCCGAGGAGTACGAGGGCGAAGAAGGCGGCTTCGCCTGTGACTCGTGTAGGGGTGGCACGATGCGCACGACGCTGCGGTTCAACGGTGCGTATGGCAAGTTAACCGGGTCTGTGGCGGACCTGAGATGAGCCTCCGTCGGTGAACCGATCCGGTGCGGCGCGCGTGTACGGGGCCATGCCGATCCAGCCGCCTTACCCCCCTGAATCATTAAGCTGCGATACCAGGCCACAGTTCATCGTCAATTCCCTGATCGTCTCCGATCCGGGCAATTGGATTCCCGCCACCGAGCTGACCAGCGGCACATGCCTTGACGTGCTATTCGAGCTGCCCTACCGGCTCTGGGCCGCTCCCCCGCACGCCGCCGTGACGCTGGCCTGGAAGACTTACACCTACCGTCTCGCCCAACCGCTGGCCGCGGCCTGGACCATGGCCCGCGAAGTGCCGCTGCTCTCGGCGGACAACGTGCTGTTCCAGCTCCTGCCCGAACAGCCGTACATCTCCATCGGACTGCGGCGCCCCACCACGGCCGTACTGCCCACCCACGCCGCGCGCAGGTCGGACGGCGCGGTAGTGCTCGCCGACGAGGAACGCCAGCTCGACTTCCTTCGCAGTACGCTGATCGAAGAGCACTTAGTCCCGATGCTGCGCCAGACGACCGCGGCCAAGAAGATCAGCGAGCGGGCGCTGTGGGGCCAGGCCGCAGCCGCGTTCGCCTACGCCTTCGCCGACATCTCCGTCACCGCGGCCGCCGACGCCAACCGCTTCACCGCGCTGCTTCCGGTGCCGGGTCTCGCCGGAGTCGGCGAGGACGACACCGTCTGGCGCGACACCTGCTGCCTGGCCTTCGCCTCTCCCGCACTGACCGCCTGCCGGGACTGCGTCACGGTGTCCCGCGCCCGCCGTACTCCGCGACGACTCGTCGGCCACGCCGCACGCATCCTGCACCGCGAGTCCCGCGACCACGACTGCTGAACACTCCGTCCACAGACAAACCGTGTCCATCCCGCGCGCGCGGGTACTCCGGTCCCATGGACCTACACCGACACGACGCGGACAAGGACACCGAGCCAACCGCCAACTCGGCGAAGAGCGGCCGCGACATCGCCGCCATCGTCGGGGAAATCGTGCGCGGTGATCCGACGCAGCAACGCTCCGGCCGACTCGTTTCCACGCTCGCCGGCGTCCTTCGCCGGCAGCGGCACGGCCAAGACCGCGCATATGGCGTGCGCTCCTTCGGGCAGCGCATGGCCGACGAGGTCTTGGCAGTTGCACCACGCCTCCCCGTGCGCGACCTGGCGACCCTGCGCGCACAGTTCCCCGGGCGTTCACCGGACCAATTGGCCGACGCGCTAATCGACGGCGCGACCAAGGCCAGCGCGACGGTGGGCGCAGCGGTGGGCGTGTGGGCGTTGCTGCCGATCGCCCCGCTGTTCGCGGTCGAGGTGGCGGCCGAGACGCTGGCCGTCGCGGGAATCGAGATCAAGCTGATCGCCGAGTTGCACGAGGTGTACGGCCTGCGCGCGCCGGGCACGGCCGTGGACCGGATGACCGCGTACACGGCCGCCTGGGCGGACCGGCGCGGCGTCGTGCTCGCCCCCGGAAACCTGGTGCTCGCGGTGGGTCCGGCGCTGCGCAGGCGGCTCTCCCGCCGCCTGGCCCGCCGCGCCGGCCGCAGCGTCCTCTCGCTCGGACCGCTGCTCAGCGGCGCCGCCGCCGGAGCACTCGCCAACCGTCGCGAGACCCGCCGCCTCGGCCGCATCATGTGCGCCGAACTGCGCCGCGCCCAGCCCGGCGGAAACCCGCGCAGCTTCTAGGCCCACGCCGCTCACGCAGCGTCCAATAGCCCAGCTCCCTGATACCCGATGCGAGTCGGCCCCGCCGACTCGCACGCCTCCGCCACCACCCGCACCCGATCACTCAGCTCCTCGACCGCGCCCGCACAGCCCGACCCCACCGCCTCGAACGCCTCCGCACCCGATCACTCAGCTCCCTTAGCGCCCTGACACGAGCCGGCTCCGTCCCCCCGCTCCAGCCCTTGACGCCGTCCTGGCGCCGCCCTATCTTCGCGATCGGTTAGACAACTTTCCTAACTTAACGGCGAAGCGTCGGCAGTCCCTGCCGGCGAAGGAGCGAGCGATGACCAAAGTTCGATGGATGGGTACGGCCCTCGCGGCCTGTGCCCTCGTCGCGACGGGAGCGATGATGCCGGCCTCCGCATCGGCGCACTCGCCCGCCTCGGCGTCGTCGTCACTGTCGACCGGCGCGTCCGCGGCCGCTGGCGGGCTCGACCGCGACCACAGCACAG
>Ga0070741_10003386_pt1 | contig 39764 bp, 35 predicted proteins | sample Coa_R1_4_FD_66440 | JGI IMG/M metagenome (GOLD analysis project Ga0070741, IMG submission 66440) | Surface soil microbial communities from Centralia Pennsylvania, which are recovering from an underground coalmine fire - Coalmine... | ecosystem: Environmental > Terrestrial > Soil > Unclassified ...
TCGCGGCCGCTGTCGTCGCTCGCGAGAATGCGGTTGTCCAGGGTCACGATGTTGTATTCGGAGCTCAGGCCCTGGACGGTGATCTTCTGACCCTCGCCGCCCGTCGTGCGTGAGACCGTGATGCCGGGCAGGTGCTCGAGGGAGTCCGCGACATCGGCATCCGGGAAGCGGCCGAGCTCGGTCGAGTCGATCGAATCGAGCATGACCGGGGCGAATTCCTTGGTATCGAGCGCCTTCTCGAGATCCGCCCGGATGCCGGTGACGATCACCTCATGGAGCTGCTCCGAGGAGCTGCCGGACACGTCGGCCGCCTGGACATTCGCAGCAGGAGCAGGATCCGCCGTAGCGGCATCGGCCGCGTGCCCGGCCGCCGGCCCGGCCAGCTGCAGAGCGAGGAGGAGGCTGCAGGCGCCGACTGCGGCCGCAGAGTCGGGGTACATCTTCATGTTACGGTGCCTTCTTCTGGTGTTTGCGGATCGCAGGCCCGCGAGTAACGAGAGAGAACGTGTCGGATGTGGTGAATGACGAGATCCGTCATTCGCATGCGTATCTTCCCGGCTCGCACCGCGGCGTGAGCCGCGGGCAGATACTGGGAGAGGAGCGTGAGGGGCGGGGCGCCGCTCTCGAAGGTAGTGCGCAGACGCCCGAGGGCCGCGACCACCGTCGGATCCGGCCAGTAGTAACGGATGCGGTCGCTCAGGCTGTACTGCAGCTTGAGATCGAGCGCTGCGCCGCTGCCGTGGTAATACTTGCGCCAGTGCCGCGGGTCGGCATGCATGGCCTTCAGGATCGTGGTGCGCACGTTGGCGGTGCGCGCCTCGCCGCGCCATTCGTGCTCGATGCTGTCCAGCGCCCACACTGCCTCGCGCAGGGCGAAAGTGACCGCGGGACCTACCTTGAGGATCGCGAAGTGATCGCGCACCAGGGCCCTGAGGGCCGCTTCCGTCTGGTAATCGGTGGAGTGTGCCTCGAACACGATGTTGGGCAGGTCGCCGAGACAGCCGCTGAGGCGCTGCGCTCTTTCCGGCCGATAGTCGATGACCCGGTCGTGATCGAACTCGACGCCGGGCTGCACCACGAGACCCATGACGCGATCCCAGGCGCTCTGCAGGTCCTGGCTCACGAATGCCGAGCGATGCGCGGCGACCGTTGCGAGCGCCGCGCGCGGCTCGGTGACGGCGAGCTCGTGCAGATCCTCCTGGGCGCCACCGGGTACGGGGACCTCCGTGCCGACCACGTAGACCGGTGGCTCGCCGCCGGATCCGCGCCACGCAGCCTCGGCATGGCTGCAGAGCGTGGCCGTCCGCTCAGCCACGATCTCATCGCAGAGCACCGGCGGGTCACCCGCGCACGACATCGAGCAGTCGAGGTGAATCTTGCGATAGCCCGCTTGGACGTACTCACGCACCATGACGCCCGCGCGCGCGAGCGCCTCGTGAGCCGGCAAGGACTGCCAGGCGTTCGGGCCCAAATGGTCGCCGCCGAGAAGGACACGCTCGCGCGCCAGCCCGCTCTCGTCCGCCAGCCCCAACACGAGATCGCGGAATTGCGCCGGCCGCAGTCCCGTGTAGCCGCCATCCTGATTCACCTGATTCGAGGTGGCTTCGATCAGCGCGTAACCGTCCACGGCGCGCGCGTGATCGAGCGCGGCCCGCAGTGCCAGCGGATGCGCCGAGCAGACGGAGTAGATCCCGACGGCCTCGCCGTGCCGATGGCGTCGGACCAGGTCGAGGAGGGCCTTCACGTCGCCTCCTCGGGCTCGATGGCAAGCAGGGCCGCCGCGGCGAAGGCCAGCACGATGCCGGTGATCTTGAGCGGCTCGGGGACCAAACCTAACAGCGCGAGAGCGAGCAGCGCGGTGATGAGAGGTGCCCCGGCATTGGTGAGCGGTGAGACGACGATCGCCTTGCCGTAGCGCAAGGCGTAGACCAGCGTGAGTGCGCCCACCGAGTTGAGTATCTGGGTGGCGGCGGCGAGGTAGGGCCCCTCGAGGCCGTAGTTGATCGGCTGCGAGAAGTCGGTCATCCACAGCGCGACCGGCACCAGGGTGAGCCCCATGAGCGTCATGTAGAAGAAAATTCCTTCAGCGCTCATGCTGCGATTGGCGAGCTTGATGAAGAAGGCCTGCACGCCCCAGGCCGCGAGGATGATGAGCGAGTAGAGGAACCAGGCGACGCCGTGGCCGGTCAGTCCCTGGCCCGGTTGGTAGTCGAAAAGTGGCAGGGCGGCCAGGGCGAGGACGATCCCGACCGCACCAATGAGGGTGGTGCGCTCCTGCAGCCAGAGGAGCGACATCGCGATCGTCACGACCGGCGAGAGCGCGATCAGCGGGAAGATGAGATAGGTGGGGCCGGTATGGACCGCGTGGAAGAGGAGCATCTGTCCGCCCGCACCCGTGAGTCCGATCAGGGCGCCGAGCAACACCGACCGCCGGTCGGTCGGCAGCTTCCATCCGCTGCGACCGAGAGCAAAGAGCGCGGGCGGGATCATGGTGAGCGCCCACACCACGTAGATGAGTGTCTCGGGGAAACCGTGCTCCGCCGGCATTCCTGCAAACGCGCCCCACACGCCCCAAAAGAGCGTCGTGACGAGCGCGTAAAGGAGTCCTGCGCGGCGGCTCACCGGCAGAACCTGCGCCAACGGTCGGTTCAAGGTCCCCCTCACCCGGAATCAAAAGAAAGCTACGACCGAATCAGAACCCTGCTGATTATTTCGAGTACTTACGTATTGGTCAATACTCGCCAGGTGAACTTCTCAATACGAAAGCGTATATTGCTTAAATCGAAAGAGTACGAAAGAAATCCAGCCTACAACTGCTGCCAAAAACCGACCTTGTGTAACCTTGTGGATAGACCGGGATCGAAAGACATCTATGCACGACCCTCATCCCCGCGATGAAGCGGACGCCGCCTCACGCACGGCCGAGAGAGCGATGGAGCCGCGACTGCTGGTGGAAGAGCGGCGCCGGCGGATTTGCGATCTGCTGCAGGAAAGCGGCCGCGTCACGGTCGTGGCGCTCGCGCAGCGATTCGCCACTTCCGCGGTGACGATTCGCGCCGATCTGGCGGCGCTGGAACGGGCGGGCGCCGTCGTCCGCAGCCATGGCGGAGCTCTCTTGCCGCGCGACGGGCTCGATCAGCCGCTCACGGTAAAAGAGACACTCCATCACACCGAGAAGGTACGCATCGCGCGGCTCGCGGTCTCCCACATCCGCGACGGCGAGACCATCATTCTCGACTCGGGAACGACCACCGCGGAGATCGCGAAGCAGATCCGCGAGGCACCGCTGCAATCGATCAATGTCATCACCAACGCGCTCAACGTGGCCATGCTGCTCGCGAGCGCGCCGACGGTGCGGCTGATCATGCCGGGCGGAATCCTGCGGCGTGAGTCCAACTCCCTGTCCGGACACATCGGCGAGGCCGCCCTCGGGGAGCTCAGGGCCGACCGGCTGTTTCTCGGCGCCGATGCCATCGACCCCATGCTCGGGGTGATGACGCCGCACCTGCCGGAAGCGCAACTCAACCTCAAGATGATCGCGATCGCACGTCAGGTGGTCGCGGTGGCGGATTCGTCGAAACTCATGCGCCGCAACATCTCGGTCATTGCGCACGTCGAGCAGCTCGACATGCTCATCACCGACTCCGCGGCGCCACCCGCGGTAATCGATGAGCTTCGCCGCCGGGGAGTGGAAGTCCTTCTCGCCTGATCGTGCTGATCGGTCAGTGCGGCGCGCTGAGCCGCCGGAAGCTCGATGGCACAAACACAGAGGACATATAGCCGGTCGTCCGTACGTCGGCTTCCTTCTGGGAGGTCTTGCCGTCGAGGCCGGTCGCCACTACCCGAACGTGGTATTCGCCAGGTTCTGTCCACGTATGCGCGACACGCGAACCCTGTGCCGATACTCCATCGCCAAACGTCCAGTCGTAGGTGAGTACAGGCTCCGTGCCCTGCGTTCTGGCCGAGCAAACCAGCGCTGAGCCGGTCCGGCCGCTCTCGGGACACCGGATTTCGAAAGCCGGCGAGGATGCGGGGACACTGTCGTCGATTATCTTGAGCACACGAACGGAATGTGGCGGCAGCACCAGCCGCACCGTGCCCGCGGTTGCCGGCACCGAGGCCTGCGGCTCGAGGACATCCGTCAGCTTGTAAGTGTGCTCCGTGCGCAGTCCGAGATCAGTGAGCTTGATGACGTGCTGCGCCGGCCGCTCGGTCCAGTTGAAGACGGTCAGGATGCTCTGGCGCGCGGACTCCGGCAGGAAGAACACGCTCGGTTGCAGGTCGGCGGCCGAATAGCTCATCAGGTCCTGCGGAATCGAAGCCTTGCCGAGGCGGACCATGTCGATGAGGTCGCGGTTTTCGATGAGCGCGATCCGCTGCGGCGAGCCCTCGAGCGAGGTCAGGTTGTCTCCGATCTCGAGCATGCCGCCGGAAACCGCCGCGAGCGCCATGGACACCTGCGCTTCGCTCAGCGTCAGCGGCTGCTTCCCTTCGTGCCAGGTCTGGTCGGTGATCCTCTGCTCGGACACCGTGAAGGCATCCGGGTCGGAAACGAAGTAATTCCGGTCCATGTAGTAGCGGGCGGCGATCCCGGTGGCGGCATCGCGACTCGCCTCGAAGGCGTGGCCGGTGTCCTGCGAGATCCGGCCGTAGTCGACATAACCGACGGGATTCAGCATCGGGCTCCCGTCCTTGTCGAGGTATACCCCATCTCCGACGGCGTCGCGGATTACACTCAGGCCGATGCGCTGTGCCTCCATGGCCGTTGTGTGCGGCTTGTAGTAATAGCCTTCGATCGCGCTATCGTCCATGAAATCGAGCTTGATGTAGTGAATCCCCCACTCCCGCACGAGCGTGCGGTACGTCGTGCGCAGGTAAGCCTGGGCGCCGGGATTGGTGGTATCCAGCATGTAGAGCGGGTCCTTGCCGTCCACCACGTTACCGGCGTGGATGGGCTGGCCGCGTGCGTTTTTGATGAGCCAGTCCGGATGCTGTCGATAGATCGAGGAGCGCTCCGAGACTTCGAATGGCGCGGTCCAGATGCCCGGAGTGAGGCCGAGGCCGCGGACCCGGTATTCGAGTGGGCTCATGCCCTCGGGAAAAAGCGTCGCGTTGGCGCTGATGTACTCGCCGCGGGCGAACTGATAGCCCTCATCGATGTGGAAGAGGTCATAGCCGTATGACTTCAGGTGTTGCGCCTCCCAGGCGGCATTCGTCAGCGCCGCACCGGAGTTGAGCCCGAAGTAATACGCAGTCCAGCTCCACCATCCCATGAGAGGCGGCGCATCGACTCGCGCATGATGGATTTGCCGGATGAGATGGGCGTAGGTCTCGAGCTGGTCGTGATAGTCGCGGCTGACGCTGACGACGATCGTCTCCGAGTCCAGGCGCTCGCCGGGAGGCACCGGCAATGACAGAGTGACCCTGTCTGCCGCCGGCGAATCCGCCAGGGAGTTCTCCTCTTCCAGCTCCGTGGTCCCGGTCGAGTCCACCTGGTATTGATCGATGCGCCGCACGTGGCCAGCCGACGAGAGTTTCAGGCGCAGAACCGTCAGGAACCGCGTCGAGGTCAGCGCGCCGATGAAGAGGCTTGCATGGCTGTCGCGGTTGTAGATCAACTGGCTGCCGACGCCGCGAGCCATCCCGTGGTCGATCCGATCGAAGTCATGAATCCGCATCGCCGGCCGGTCTTCGCTGAAGCTGTCGGAGAGGACGCGGTCCGCCGTGACGCTCCCGCCGAGGTTGATGACTTGTCCATCGGATGCAGACACCAGCCGGATGGATTCCACATGGATGGGCCTACCGGTGGAGTTCACGACCGCTGCCCGCAGATCCGCGAATGGCTGGGTCGTGTAGAGGCGGAGCCAGTAAGTGAGGTTGGGTTGCCCCCTGGAGCCCGAGCAGGTCACCTGCCATTCGGCCGCGTGGCCAAGATACCCATGGGTTTGCGAACGCTCGACGTCGCAACGCGGGTAGTCCGTCGTACGTATCCAGCGGCCGTCAATCTCCGCCGCCACGGTGGAAACGATCGTCGGAGAGGCTCCGTCGGACGCGCTGACGCTATACACGCCCCGCGCATTCACCGCGATGCTGAGGGGCGAGGCCTGTGCGCCGGCCATTCCCAAAAATAGCAGCGAACCGATGAATAGCGTGGCCAGGGTGGCGTGCCGCCACACCTTGCGCACCCCCGACATCTGGATGTAGCGTTGCTTCATTTTCTGGAAAATTACTACATCGGACCGCGGTCCGCAACCACGCCATCGATGATGAGGCAGCGCCCCTGCAACGGCACGCGAGCGAGCAGCAGGATGTTTGCGCGGGCGTTCTCGCCGAGCCGGCCGTATTCGCCATCCAGGCCCGCTGCGCGAGCCGGAATCGAAGTCACCATGGCGAGCGCCGTCTCCAACGGCAGACCGACATCGCGCACGAGCCGCCGAAGCGTATCGATCATGTCGATGTGCACGCCGGCCAACGAGCCCCGCGCATCGATCAGCTTGCCCTCATGCAAGCGGATTCTCGCGCCGTACAGCTCGAACTCCGGCGGGCCATGCACCGTGGGCATCGCATCGGTAACCGCGAAGAGAGCTCCGGGCGGGCGCTTGGCGCGCACGGCCAGTCGCAACATCGTGTCGGCGACGTGCCATCCGTCGGCGATGACTCCACACCACGCGGCGCTGTCGAGTGCAACGCCCGTCATTCCGACCTTCTTGGTGGTGAGGGGCGGCATCCCGTTGAATAGATGTGTGAAGAGACTCGCGCCTTCTGCGAGCGCTGTGCGGGTCTCACGCTCACTCGCGCCGCTGTGGCCGATCGACACACGCACACCCATGGCGACCAGCTCCCGCAGGGCACCGGGCGGCAGGCGCTCGGGAGCCACCGTGAGGATCACCGGGATGCCGCGGTCGCGCAGCCGGCGGAGCAGGTGACGGGTGTGCTCATCATAGGGCCTGATGAGCTCGAGCGCGTGCGCTCCGCGGAAATCCGGTGAGATGTGCGGGCCTTCGATGTGCATTCCCGTGACACCGTGCCGGCCGTACACCGCGATGACTGCCTCCACGGCCTGCTCCATGACTGCCGGAGGGCTGGTGAGAAGGGTCGGCATCCAGGCGCCCGTGCCTCCCTTGCGGTGGGCGGCTGCAATGGCGATGAGCGCCTCCGGCGTGGGCTCGTTGGTGAAGAGCCGTCCGCCGCCGCCGTTGACCTGGCAGTCGACGAACGCGGGACACGCGATGCAATCGCTCTGCCAACACGGCGCAGCGTCCACGCGAGACTCGTCCGCTGCGCGCACGGCGGTGATCCGACCGGCTTCGATTCGCAGCGCCATGCCCCTGCGCAGCCGCTCGCCGTCGAAGAGCATCACCGGCTGCAGCCACCATGGCCCGCTCGTCGGCGGCCCGGCATCGGTCGCTGTCGGATCCGCCGGAGAGAGTGTTCTCATGCGCGCCGGGTGCGTGGGCTCAGAAATGAGTCAAGAGCATCGCTGCGCCGCGCGTTCCGCTGGCATCGCCGAAGCGCGCCACCGCGAAGCGAGTCTCGCGGCTCGAGATCTGGCGCGTGCGGTAGGTATCCGCAAGCATCTGCGCCACCTCGGGGATCCGCGACAGGCCGCCGCCCAGCACCACACAGTCCATGTCTATGGTGCACTGTGCCGTGTGAATCAGTTCGGCGAGCAGTGTCAGCCACTCGCGCATGGTCGCAGCCATGGCCTCATCCCCGTTCCGCGCGAGCTGTGCGATCTCCTCCGGCGTGCGACCGGCACCGCCATGCCGCGCGGCCAGGCGCATGAGCCCCGGTCCCGATACCAATGTCTCGTAGCACCCGATCCGCCCACAGCCGCAGAGCAGCAGGGGGAGTGAGCATTGCGCAACCAGCCGTCCCGGTATGCCCAGGTGCCCGAGCTCACCCGGCAGATCGTTGTACCCGAGCACCAGCCGTCCCTGCCGGGTGACGCCGCCGCCGACGCCCGTTCCCAGGATCAGTCCGAGAGTGATCTGCGAGCCTTCGCCGGCGCCGCCGTTGGCTTCGGAAAGCGCGAAGCACTTGCAGTCGTTGGCCATGGCGATGCTGCGGCCGAGCTTTGCGGCGAGATCCTCGCGCAGTGGGCGTCCGGTCGCCGGCAGGTTCGAAGTCAGGGCGCGGCCGTTCGCCTGATCGACCAGTCCCGGAAGTCCGATACCGAGGTCGACCGCGCCGCCGGAGCGCGAATCGAGCCAGCGCACCTCACCGACGATGCAGTCCAAGAGCTCTTCATAGGTCGCGCAGGCCGTGTCCACGCGCCGCCGCTCGAGCGCGTGAAACCCACCGTCGAACAGGCCAGTCTCGATCTTGCTGCCGCCAACGTCCATTCCCCCAACCAGCGGGCTGCTTCGGGCCGGCGGCGGTTCGGGCGTCTGCATGTCCGGCCTCACCGTTGCGCTTTGCGCCGCCCGACAGCCCGCTGCCCGGTGTGGGCGTCGACGCAATGGACCGCGATACCGAGGCCCTCCAGTTGCTGCACGAGCGCGGGATCCACGTCGGTATCGGTCACTATGACATTGACTTTGCGGATGTCGCAGATGCGATGCAGGCTCGGCGTACCGAACTTCGATGAGTCGGCCAGTACGACCACGCGATCGCTGGCGCGGATCATGGCGGCGTTCTTCTGCGCCTCTTCCTCGTTGAAAGTGCTGAGTCCCAACCGCAGGTCTATCGAGTCCGCGCCGAGGAAGAACGTGTCGAAATGCAATTCCGCGAGGAAGCGCTCGATGAATCGCCCACCCACCGTCATGGTGTCATAGCGGATCGTGCCGGCGGGGAGAATGACTTCGTGCTGCTTGTAGCGGCTGAGGAGATTCACCACCTCGAGGTCTGCGGTGAGGATCGAGAGGCCGCGTGCCTCCCCGAGCTGCGTGGCGAAGGTGCGCAGGGTCGAGCCCGAGTCGATGATGATCGCGCGCTCCCGCTCGATGAGACCCGCGGCGTAGCGGGCTATCGAGCGCTTCTTGCTGACGTTGACCTGCTCCCGGTCGGAGATGTTGGGCGCGATCAGGTTGAGGCGAAATTCCGGCAGCTCGCGCGCCAGGGACTTCGCCAGCTCGATCCGGAACTCGGGAACGCCTCTGCAGCCGTAGCTCTTGCAGTACCGCACGATGCTCGGCTCGCTGACGCCGGCTCCGGCCGCAATGGTTCGCAGCGGGGCGTGCATGAAGGAGTCCGGATCCGCGACCAGGTACTTCGCGATCCGGCCGAACGCCTTCGAGAGATGTCCCATGTCCGAGCGGATGCGCCCGAGAAGGTCTCCCGGCGCCTGCTGTGAGCGGGGAGCAGCAGCCGGCGGCATGGCCGCGCCGGGCTGCTCTCGACGTGAGTTGCGGCTCATGGGCCTGCTCCTGCCAGTGCGCGTAGATTGTCCATTCTACGACGCGCGTAGAGAGCGTAGCTCAGGATGACGGCGTACATGGGGATGAGCGCGAGATAAGCCATCTGGCTGCCGACGACTCGCGCCAGCAGTCCATAGCCCGGAGGCACGACCGCCCCGCCAACGATCGCCATGATCATGATGGCCGCGCCGGTCTTGGTGTGCTCGCCGAGGCCGGTGAGCGCAAGCGGAAAGATCGCAGGCCAGAGCACGGCGTTCGCGAATCCCAGCGATGCCACCATCAGTACGCTCAGCATGCCGTGCGTAGCGGCTATCGCCACTGTCAGCGCGATGCCGATGCAGGCGGAGAATGCCAGTGCCCGCTCCTGGCTGAGACGCCTGGGAATCAGCACGATTCCCAACACATAGCCGATCACCATTGCGGTCAGCGTCATGCTGGCGAAGAAGCGGGCGGTCTGGATCGGGAAGTGCAGCGCCTGTCCGTAGAGGACGATCGTGTCCCCGGCGATCACCTCGAGCGCCATCTCGAAGAAGAGGGCCCAGAAGCCGAAGAGCAGCAGCGGGTGGTGTGACCAGCGGAACCGGACGCCGCCGGGGCGATCCTCTTCGGCCGCCGGCTCCTGGAGCTCAGGCAACCCCGAGCGCTCGACGCCGATCGTCAGCGCCAGCAGCCCTATCGCCATTGCAACGTACGGCACGATGAGGCGATGGGCCAGCTCACTCAGTGCTGCAGCGCTGACCGCTGCATCGCCGCTCAGCGGGATATCGCCGAAATCGGCGAATACCAGCGCGCCGAGCACCATCGGGCTGATCGCGCCCGCGAGCTTGTTGCATACACCCATGATGGAGACGCGGCGCGCCGCGCTCTCGAGTGGCCCGAGAATGATCACGTACGGATTGGCCGCGGTCTGCAGCAGGCACAGGCCCGTTCCCTGGACGAAGAGTCCCGCGAGGAAGGCGCCATAGGAGCGCATCAGTGCCGCGGGCACGAACACCAAGGTGCCCGCCGCCATCACCGCCAGTCCGAGAGCCATGCCACGCCTGTAGCCGGTGACCGCCAGCACTCGCGCCGACGGGATGGCCATGACGAAGTAGGCGATATAGAACGCGAAAGTAACGAGCAGCGCTGCGAAGGTGTCGAGGCGACAGACCACCTTGAGGAACGGTATCAGGACGCCATTGAGCCAGGTCACGCAGCCGAAAAGCGCAAACAGGCCGGCCATGAGGGCCAGAGCGCGTCTGTCGGTCTGCGCGCCGGCAGTGGGCGTGGCGATCACTCGAGGGGACTCAGGCACGGGTCACTGCGCAGCCGGGTCAGTGCATACCCGCGCCGCTCGTCGTGTCGTTGGGCAAAGTCCAGATCTGCGAGGCGAGGTTGTGTCCGCAGGCCTGCACGGTGACCCGGCCATTCGCAGGTCCGGTCAGGCAAAGATGACTGCGCCGGTTGATGAGGTTCCCGAGCACGGTGTAGGTCCAGCGCTGGCTTGCAGAAGAGTCACATCCGCTGAGAGCCGCCCGGTCGCCCGTTTGAGTGAGGCACGCCTGCGCCGAATGCAGCGTGCCATCCGGCATGATTTGCCACATTTCTGCGGCCGTACCCGCGCACTGCCGAATCGCGTCGGGCGCCGCCAGACAGCGCGTATAGTCTTGCGCGTCCTGACGGCTCTCGGGAACAGCCGGCACGATTCTGCTGATGGCGCCCATGCGCGCCGGCTTGCCGCACACAGCAGCAGGGCGGATTTTCCAGATGCCCGTGTCGTGCGCCCCGATTTGGGCCGCGACCGCGGCGGCTGCGGCGTGTTGGGCACCGGTCCACAGATCTCGGACGTCGAACCGGCAGTGAGCTCCGAAAAAGCCGAGATCGCGGGGCGTGAGCTCGATGTGCAGCGCCGCAGGATTGCGATTCAGCACGCCAACGGCATAGCCGCCATCCTCGAGGGGCTTCAGCAGCACGTCCATCGAGGCGGTGCGGCGCAGGAGAGTTGCCATCCTCCCCAGCGGGTCCTGGTCGATCGTCAGGACCGCTCCGTTGCCCAGGGTTGCGAGCGCCGCGGGTGAGAGCTGCTCGAGGTTGGAGCTGAGGATCAGGGGAGCGGACATCATGGACCAGAGGGCGACCTGGCTCCGGGTCTCGGCCAGCGTCATGCCCCGGTCGCCGCCAATTATGAAGTCCGCGTCGTTCCAGTGGCCTGGCGTCTGAAAGCGCCCGAGCTGCAGATTGTAGTCGTAGTTCCACATGACGCTGCGGAAGCGCGACTGGTCCGGCTGCTTGCCATCGTAGACTTGGACATCCGTGCCCTCGCGCCAGAGCTGGCCATAGCTGCGCACCCAGCTGAGGACGTCGTACCAATCGGGAGTCCCTTGGAAGTACGCGGGCGCCGACTCGGAGAACACGATCGGTCTGCCGACCTGCTTCAGAGCGCTGCTCTCGGCCTCGTAGGCTGCCCGGTAGACGGCGTTCCCGGCCGCGCCCGCAGCAGGCTCGATGTTGCATCCGTCGAGCTTGAGGTAGTCGACCCCCCACGAAGCGAAGAGTCTCGCATCGGCTGCGAAATGTGGCGGGCCGCCATTCTTCCCGGCACCGCTGCCGGCGTAACGCCCGCACGTCGCGTATCCGGCATCTTCATAGATGCCGAATTTGAGTCCGAGCGCGTGAATCGCCGTGGCCACCGGACGCATGCCCTCGGGAAACCGGCGCGGGTCCACCTGCAGATCGCCGCGGTCATCCCGGCTCGCCAGCATCCAACAGTCATCGATCGTCACGGTGTCATAGCCCCGTGCCGCAAGTCCGGTTCTGACGAGTGCGCGGGCATTGGCCAGGATCGTCTGCGCCGTGAAGTCGCATTGGTAGTGCGCCCAGTCGTTCCAGCCCATCGGCGGGGTCATAGCCAGCCGTTGCGCTGCGGTCGCCTGCGGTGCGAGACAGGCCCCCATGCCAAGGAGCGCGAGGCCGGGTAGAGCCAGGGCCCCGACTCGTCTCGCGGCCCCGCGCAGGGCGGGCATGATGGAAGTAAATTTCATTATATGTAGTAGTTTTCCACACGCCGTCGAAGCGCGTCAACCAACCGGGAAGGTGTAACCGGGAAAAGGGGGGCAGTAGGTCCACCCTAGGGCAGGCGCATCATGCGGCCGGTGCTGAGGTCGCCGTCCGCATGGGGAGGTCTGCGGCCTCCGGCTCGGCGACCAACCGTGGCAATGACGCGGTCGTCGCCACACACAAGCGGCCACGTGACGCGTAGCCTGCGGACCTGCAGTGGGTGCTTCTCGGCCGCCGCAATCACTCAGCATGAAGCACCGCGTTCCTTCATCCATGGACACGTGAGCGTCCGTGCTCCGTGATCCGAAAACGTCGGGGGGATTGACATGACTTCACGGGTTATAACGCTGCGCACACCCATGTTGAGACACGCTGCGGTTGCCGCCGCGGCCCTGTTCATCATGGGCACGGTACACGCGCAAGTAAACCCGCGCCTGTTCCAGAGTATGCAATGGCGCAACATCGGCCCGTTCATCGCCGGAAAAGTCGACTCGGTCTCGGGGGTCCAGGGGCATCCGGCGATTGCGTATATGGGTACCGACAATGGAGGTGTCTGGAAAACCGTAAATGCCGGCGCTACCTGGTTCCCGGTTACCGATGCAGTGCCCGTCGTCCGCGGGATAACCGCACTCGCGGTAGCGCAGTCGCAACCATCGGTCGTCTATGCGGGCACGGGAAGCGTGTTCGGTTCGCACTACGGCAGCGGCGTGTGGAAATCCATCGATGGCGGGGCGCACTGGCAGAGTGCCGGACTCCAAAACGCCGGGCAGATAACCTGGCTCCTGGTGGATCCGCGCAATCCCGATCTGGTGCTGGCCGCCACCGGGGGCATCGATCGTCGCAAAGGCGGAGCGCGCGGCGTGTTTCGCAGCACCGACGGCGGACGAATTTGGAAGCTTGTCCTGGATGCGCAGCCCGAGTCCGGCGCGACTTACCTGTCCTGGGCAAGCGAGGACCCCCGGATGATGTTCGCTGCGATCGGCCAGACTTATATTGCTCCGGGAGCATCGTCGCGCTCGCTTTTCGAACATCCGAAGCCAACGAGCCTGTACGAGTCCGCCGACGAGGGCCTGACCTGGGTGAAGCTGCAGGGTCGTGGCCAGCCGAAATTAATGGGAGAGGCCGCAGTCGCGGTCGCCGCTCACGCGCAGCGCGTTTATTTGTTGAGCCGCACGGGCCTTTATCGGTCGGACGATGGCGGCGCGAGTTGGGCGTTGGCCACCAAGACGATCTATACATCGAGCAAACAGGTTTTGGTGGATCCGCATGATCCGAATATCGTCTATACGATGGGCACCTCTGTCTACCGATCCACCGACGGCGGCCATACCCTGGTGGCTTTCAAAGGCGCGCCGGGGGGTGACGATCCGAATCAGTGGTGGATCGACCCCGCCGACTCGAGCCATATCGTGTACGGCGGCGATCAGGGGGCATCGGTCAGTCTCGATGGGGGCCGGAGCTGGAGCTCGTGGTACAACCAGAAAACGGCCGAGATCTACAAAGTTGCCGCCGATGATCGGTATCCGTACTGGATATACGGGAGCAAGCAGGATAGCGGCACGTTTGCGATCGCGAGTGGTGGCCTGGTCGGCGAGATCACTGATCTCGACTGGTTTCCATTGCCCGGGTGGGAGTCGGGCTCGGTGACGATCGACCCTGTCCATCCGGATGTGATATTCACGAACGGTCCCTGGGGCTTCCTGCAAAGAGTAGATCGCAGGACGTGGGGCGCACAGAGCGTCGATTTTGGCGTGGGGGCCATCAGCGCAGTCAGTGATACGGATTTTCGACGGGCAGTCTCTGCTCCAATCGTCTTTTCCCCCAAAAATCCGAGCGTCTTGTATTACGGCACCCAGAACGTTTGGGAGAGCCGGGACGGTGGGGATCACTGGCGGAAAATCAGCCCGGATGTCACCGCCCATCCGGGAAAACCGCCACTACCCAATCCGAAGGGAGTCCATCATGGGGACGCATTGGTGGCGTTGTCGCCTTCGACCGTGCAGGGCGGGGTCATGTGGACGAGCAGCAACAATGGCGTGGTCTATGTGACCGAAGATGGCGGGCAGCACTGGCGGGACGTGACTCCACCAGACACATCCATTCATGCCGTCCTCGACGTTCAAGCATCGCATTTCAATCCAGCCGAGGCCTACGTTGCGGTGCAGAATGATGCAACTGGAGATTATTCACCGCACATCTACCGCACGCGCGATTTTGGCAGGTCATGGCAAAGCATCGCTGCGGGCCTGCCGGCAGAGCAACCGACCGGCAGCTTCGTGCGGGTGGTGCGCGAAGACCAACGCAGGGAGGGTTTGCTGTTCGCGGGTACGGAAACCTCCGTGTACGTATCCTTCGATGACGGTGATCATTGGCAGTCGCTGCGGCTGAACCTGCCGACGACCTCGTTTTATGACTTGGAATTCCACGGCGGCGACCTCATTGCTGCAACCTACGGGCGCGGCATCTGGATACTGGACGACATATCGCCGCTCGAGCAGGCGAGCGCAGCCCTCGCGGATCGGCCGGTGCATTTGTTCCGCCCGCAGAGCGCGATCCGCAGCGAGTCGAACATCAACCAGGACACCCCGTTTCCGCCTGAGGTTCCCCATGGAGAGAATCCGCCGCAAGGTGTTGTGATCGACTACTATCTGAAACAGCCGGCGCAGAACGTGCAGCTGCAGATTCTCGATGCCAAAGGGAGCCTGGTGCGCTCGTATTCGAGCGCTCCGATTGCGCCGCTCGATCAACCGCTCCCGCCTACGCCTGCCTTTTGGGCAGCGCCCGCGCGGCCGCTGCCCGCGACGGCGGGTGAGCATCGGGTGAGCTGGAACATGCGCTACCCGGCGCCACCTGCCTTGTTCTTCGATCAATCCATGGAGGCTGTGCCGGAACACACGCCCTTCATCCCGGAAGGGCCGATGGCATTGCCCGGCCACTACACGGTGAAACTCACCGTGGACGGAGTCTCCTACTCACAGCCGGTGCTGCTGAAACAGGATCCGCGGCTCGATGACTCGCCCGCAGCGATGGATGCCATGCGCCGGCAATTGACCCTTTCGCAGCAAATCATCGCGGTCATGTCGGCCAGCAGGGACGCCTACGACCGGGGCGAGGGGGTGGGCGCGCAACTGGCAGCGCAACGCGAGGCTTCATCGAGCGAAGCGGCGAAGACGTTACGCAAGCAAATCGCCGGATTGATCGGTACCCGCAAAGATGCGTCCATCGGCCTCTCGGGTGGGTCCTATGCGGTGCCGCCCGTCAAGGGCGCCACGAGCTTCAGCAGGATCAATGGGCAGGCATCGGCGCTGCTGGAGATGGTTGAATCCAGCAGTGATCAGGCACCCGTGCCGTCGCTCTACCGCACGTACTCGGAGCTATGCGGAGATTTCAACGTCACTTTAGCCGCTTGGCAGTCGTTGCAGGCAAAGCTTGCCGGAATGAATGCCGGCTTGAAGCACACCGATGACGGGCCCGTCGCGCCTGCCAAATGCCAGGTGTCGCATGGTCCGCAAAACGCGGCAGAGTATCGGTGAGAGGGCGGCACGATCACAAACTGCGGATGACCTGGGCTCCTTCGTGGCGAGGAGGGTCGCGATTGCGGAGCCCCGCGGGTTTCTCGAGCCCAGCCATCCGGCGCGTGCGCGAGATCGAGCTCGGAGTCCCGCCCGAGAGCGGCTTCAGGCTTGAGCGTCAGGGCGTCGCACGTCCGGGGGTCGTGAACACCATGCGGGACCGCGCGGCTCTGCTTGGGGGGCACGGGCCGCAACAGCGAGGCCTTCAAGGTCCGACCCCGCCCACCGTCGGAGCTGAGCACGCTGACCTGCTATTACAGGAGCTCGAGCGGACGCTGTTGGCGCTTCCCGGAGCGGCGCAATCGACGCGTGCCGATGCGGTGTTCGCGGCATCTCGACGTCTTCCGGGCTGGCTGACGTGCGCCGAGACGAGTAGAGTGCTGCTGGCCGAGGCGTAGGCCTCGGACGGTCTGCACTCGCGCGCCAGCGCTCAATGGGTTCTCCAGCACATCTTTCCCCATCCGCCACAACTGAAGGAGGTCTCGTGCCCAAACAAAACTACCGCCAAGCCAAGAAACTGAAGGAGGCGAGCAGGAAGGCGCGCCAGCTCGAGAAGCAGCAGCGTCGGACGACTCGCTCGAATGCCTCCGGCGAAATCCTGACGCCGTTGCCGGGTCCAGATGTTGGTCCGGGCGATCCGACGTTGAGCGGCGGAACATGAGACTCGGCCCGGCGCGCGGCGCTGCGATGCGTCAGGATCAATCCGCGCAGCTGCGCCGCGATCAGGATGCTGCGCCTAAGCTCAGCGTCATGTTCCCGGCGGTCCAGCAACTCCGCATCGAGCTGAGCTTCGAGGGCGGCGGGGCGACTACGCCTGTGCCTCAAGCACGTATTCTGCATCCTCCCGCTCGCGCGCACTTTTCCTTTCCCTGTCCGTACGGCGACTGCGATGGCCGGTTCGAGCTGGCCGCAGCCGTGCACGCGGCAGTGGCGGACCCGTCACACCGGTTCGAGGGCGTGCTTGAATGTGCAGGCTCGCGTGCGAGCGACATCGCATCGAAGTCGCCGTGTCAGCTGCGTCTCCACTTTACGCTCACGGCGGCGTGCTCATCGGCTCACTGAGCGGCGCTACTTTCGACGACCTGCCGCGAGTGCCGGACGCGCCGCTTGCGGTCGCGTGAAGTCGATGACGAAACGGTCTCCGTCGAACTCCACGACCTTGCCTATCAGATCCGGGCGGACGTGATAGCCTCCAGCTTTGCGAGTCTTCTCGTGCTCCGGGAAAGTGACGACCATCCGGACCGGCAGATCCCCATCGTGTGCGCGCGTCAGGTGCTCGCTCAGGGTCGTGATGACCTTGGATTCGGCCTGCGCGGTGGAGAGCCTGGTCTCGTATCGCAGAACTCCGCGGGCGGGGTGGCCGAAATGCGCTGGCAGGCAGTTGAGCACCATGGCACCGTCCGCCGCCATGGCGGAGAGGCTACTCAATCGGCTCGCCGGTTTGGCACCGAAGCGGCCGAAAGCATCGATCAGAGTTAGATTCATCGCTCTTGCGGCTCTCTAGTGCCCAAAACGCACCGGACCAGCATGCGCGGCACCCGCCGCGAGCGCAAGTGGCACCGGACAGGGCTTCGGCTCCAGCCAAAGTCAAAAGTCCGGCGGGCTGCTCCCGAATCCTGTAATCTAGCAGCCGGCTCGTACCTTTCGGCTTGTCTGCCTTGGCGCCATGCGCCGCCTCCTGGCGCGCCTGCGGGCCAATGTCTGCCACCCTCGCAAAGCTCCGCGAACCAAGAGGGCAGGATATACCTGCCGCCCGATACCGCTTTTTCATGAGTATTCTGCAGTGACGAAATTATACGTTGGAAATCTCCCTTTCACGGCCACCGAAGAGGCTGTGCACGCCCTATTCTCCAAACATGGAACCGTGGAGAAAGTCTCTTTGATCAATGACCGTGACACGGGTCGTCCCCGCGGCTTCGGTTTCGTGGAAATGTCGAACGCCGACGCTTCTCGAGCGATGCAGGCGCTGAACGGTGTCGACTTCGACGGCCGCTCTCTCAAGGTGAACGAAGCGCAGGACCGCGAGCGGTCCGGCGGCGGCGGCAACCGCGGTGGCGGCTCGCGCCGTTACTGATCTCTGCCTGATCGGCGCCGCTCCCGGCCCGATGGCCGGGAGCGGCGAGTGGGCTGTCGCAGGCAACTGCGCCAGCGGACAGGCCCATGAGCGAGTATGAGTTCACGGTTTCTCTGCGTATCCGCCATCCGACGATCGACCCGGACACGATAACTGCTGCGCTCGGCATCCAAGCGCAGCACTGCTGGCGAGCAGGTGAGCCGCGCTGCGATGCAGCGGGTGCGGAGCTCGGCGGTACGTACCGCGACAGCTACTGGATGGGGCGGCTGATGGATGACCCGCAGCTTTCTTCCGGTAGTGCCTCGGTAGAGGGGGCGATCGGGAAAATCCTCACCCATTTGCGACGTGCACAATCCTTCCTCGAGCAGCTGAATGCGGAGGGGGGGCTCGCAGAGCTGCTCGTGAGCCTTTATGCGCGCGACAACTTTCGACTCGAGCTTCCTGCAGACTCCCTGACGTTGCTCGGCCGGCTGCATCTGGCCGTCACCCTTGACGTTCACCTTCATTCGCCGGTCAACGCGCCCGTGTCGAGGGCGAACTGACGAGGCACCGCCAGGTGCCAAGATTCTCATCAGAATGAGCGAAACCAGAATCATCTCCGCGCAGGCGCTCGTCGCCGATTCCACCGCGCTCATGCGGTTGCTGGAGGAGGTGCCGGATGCCAGCGAGATCAGCCCGGAGCTGTCCAAACCCTACTTTACGCGACGCTGGCGGCACTCCGACCAGCAGAGCTTCTGGATCGCGAGCGACGGCACGACGGTCGTGTGCCACACCCTCACCGGCCTCGACCTCGATGAGATGATCGCCCTTTGGCTCAGCTTCGACGATTACCGGCGGCAGCCTGGATTCACGCTGTCAGCCAACTTGTTGCGCAAGATCATCGAAACGGAGCTGGGCCTGACAGTCGAGCCTGACGAGTGATCACGCTCACCTTTCGTCCGCTGAGCGGCGAGTCGGTGATCCTCGTCCGCGGCGTGTATTTCCGGATCTGCGCCGATGGGACGCTTCGCGGGCCCGACAACGCGGTCACGGCGCGCTATACCGATGGGCTCTGGCAGCTCGGGCGACGGCAGCACAGGATGCTGGAGTGTCGCGAAGCGGTATATCTGCGCATAACGACTGCAGACGGCCAGCGCGAGCGCATGGGCCCTTGCGACTGTCTCAGGGTAACCGGGGGCGCCATCTTCTCCAACGATATCTATCTCGGCGCGCACACGAGCGGGGAGTCGCATGTGCCGCAAGCCGACATCTGGAGGGAGATCGCGCTCCTGTCCGACATGTGAGGGCGGAATCCGACGCCTTCGTTCGGTCGTCGCGCGACTCAGGGCATGAGAGCCCGATTATCATCGCCTTCGACTCAGATGCCGTGCGCTGCAGAGCGGGAAGGGCGGGGCCGTGATCCGTACCGGCGCCCTAACTTGCCCCGGTGTGAACCTGCAGGATCTGCAGGGTCTTGTAATCCTCGAGGTGCTCCAGCTTCCCTGCTGCAATTGCAGCCGCAATGAGCGGTTGCAGCCGCCGATAGCCTATCGACTGCCGGTACAGGGCCAGCAACCCGCCAGGCTTGAGCTTTGAGGTAAGCAGGCCGAGCACCCCCTCGTCGCTCAATAGATGGACCGAGCCGCTGGTGCTGTCAAACTCACAGAGGTGGAACAACGTGACCAGATCGAAATTCGGCAGTGATGCCGCCTGCAGGTCGCGGACGTCGGTGAACAATACCTTGTAGTTTTGTCCCAGAATCGGATCAGCGATGACCAGCTTCACGTAACGCCTGATCTCATCAGGCGAGACGGTCACACCCAGAATCACATTACCCAAGCCGTCCGCGCGATTGCGCAATCCGACGATGTGGTGTCCGCCGGTGCCCAAGTGAAAGATGGACTTGGCGCGGATGCTGCGTTCCTGCAGAAAGTCGCAGAAATGCAGGTCGCACGAGCACATTCTCGGCCACAACGGCCAGCTGCGCGCCACGATCCGCATGCGCCCGGGCTGTACGCGGCGCAGTAGCGCTTCCTTGGCATTGCCCAGTCTCTCGTACAAGTGCCAGGCTCGCCCCACGGCTCTCGCCCAGAACGGCCACCTGTTGGCTACGACGCGCATGAGACGGTGCCCTTCATTTCGGTTTCAGGATATGCGAGCCCAAGCCGTTTCTGCAACGGGGAGCTGTGCGCTTCCGACTTCCGCGTTCACTTGCCGCGCGCCCGTCGATACCGCCCTGGCGGAGTTCCGAAGCTGCGCTTGAACGCTCGGCTGAACGCCGCTTCCGATTCGTATCCGACGTCGTATGCCACCTGCAGTATTTTCCGGTCGGTGGTGGTAAGCAGGCGTGCGCCGAGCTGCAACCGCCATCGTGCGAGGTATGCGAGAGGCGGTTCGCCCATGAGCTGAGTGAATCGCTGGGGGAGCAGTGTGCGTGAAGTGCCGCTCTCCGCCGCGAGATCTTCCAGTGTCCAGGAGCGCCCGGGGTAAGATGCGCGAGGGCCTGGGGCGATCGTGCCGCGATCCGCTGGCGCATTCGATTCGGGCCCGACCTCCCACAATCGGTTCGGGGCGTGAATCTGATGCGCGTGCGCGATGGCGTGATTGTGGAGGCGCTCGGTTATGCGAAGAGTGACGATGCGTCCGTCACGAGCGCCGTGCGAAGCGCCGCTGTGGCACAACCACCGAGAGAGCCATAGCGTGCCAATAGGAGGTAGCGCGGCTCTGATGAAAAAGTGCGACTGCGGCCAAAAGGCCAAAACTGATCGGAGTCGAGAACTTCTAGACGACGACGAATCGTTTCCGAGAGGAGTAAGGCACCCGCTTCCGGCAGGCAAGCGGCGCCGTGCCGTACTCTTGCCGTACTTTTCCGCAGGAGCGCCGGAGTTGCGGCAGCAAGAGCTTTCAGTTGACTTTGACCGGCTGGCGGTGGGATAATCCCACCATGATTCTTACCCTTGATGCCAAGCGACGCCTCACCGTCCCTGCAAACCTGGCCCCTGCCGAGCCGGGCGACCACTTCATTGCGGAATTCGATGCAGAAGAGGATGCGATTGTCTTTCGTCGGCTTGCGAGGCGAGCCGACTGGCTAGCGGTTCTCAGGGCATGCCCAGTGGAAATGGATGACGTACCGCAGCGCAGCCGTCAGCTCCCCAAGCGTCGCAGGCTGTGAGCTGGCTGCTCGACGCTGACGTACTGAGCCAGCCTGCGAAGAAGAACGGCCACGCTGGCGTCATTGCGTGGCTCGAGCGGGAGAAGGACAACTGTTACACGAGTGCGATCGTGATCGCACAGCTCGCCTACTGGGTCCGCAGCAAGCGCGGCAAGCAGAGGGAGGCTCTGCAGGCCTGGCTCACTCGACTGATCGAGGCACTGCACGGACGTATTCTTGGCTTCAACGTCTCCGTGGCGCATGTCTGGGCCGACCAGCAGCACAAACTGGAAGAAATCGGTCAGCCGATGCCCGTAGAGGACAGCTACATCGCTGCCATTGCGATTCGGCATAACTTGACGGTGACGACCGGAAACGAGAAGGACTTTCGGTGCCCCGGAATCAAACTATTCAATCCGTTCGAGGAGACTGGCTCCGCGAACTGAGCGGGCCATGCGTCGGAGACGTGTGCGAGCGTCTCCGGGTCGAATTGGCACCGCCGTGCCAGCCTGGACAGTGTCTCTCGAGGACGCGGCTCCCTAATGAGCAGAGGCTTCTCAATGGCGGCATTTCAACGCGAGGTCCTGGTACGATTCGGTCACTGTGATGCGGCCGGATGGGTGTTTTATCCGCGCTACTTCGAGATGATCAGCGACTTTGTCGAGGACTGGTTCGAGGACGGACTCGAGGCGAGCGCCCCCGGCCTGTTTCATCACAAGCAGTTACTGACTCCGTCGGTGCACTTCACCGTAGATTTTCCGCGACCCACGAAATATGGCGACCGGCTGACCTTCAAGCTGTGGACCACGAAGGTCGGGCGCACCTCCTGCGAAGTTCGCATCGAGGCCTCGTTCCACGGCGAGGTGCGCATGCAGGTGCGACAGGTACTCGTTTTCATCACGGCAACCACCGGCCGTCCCACGTTGATTCCGCCGGAAGTGGCGAGCCGGATGCGCCGCTTTGTGCTGGAACCGACCGAGTTGCCGCCGATGCGCGCACCCGCAAAAGGAAAAAGCGCGACCAGATCTCGCGCCGGTAATCCGAAACCGGATGACGACGCGTAAGCCTATGCAGATACTGACCGCCCTTACTGCGCGGCTGTCGTCTCGGTGACACGATTTGAACCTGCGGGCGCGTCGGAGGCGCGTCTTACATCTAACGGCTGATCGCCCATGTCATCTCCCGCTCGCCCGCGGTCAGCGGCGCGCTTCCCGTGCCCCGAGTACGCTGTGGCAGCGGTCGTAAGTGTCCATAACGATGAGAGCATAACGCGTTCCATTACGAGAGAGGCTCTCACTGGAATCCCCGGCGTCTTGCAGAGTCGTCATACTTGTGACCCCGAAAGCGCTCAGCGCGCCTTGGCCGACATCGCGGCTTGCGCGCTCACCGCGCCTCGACTGCGCGAGCGCTCCAATGAGCTCAAGCTTGAAGCACGCAAGACGCAAACTTCCATTCATTCACTCTATGGATTTTTCCAGACTTCGCCGGACACGGGACGGTGGTTGGCGATATCCAAGCTGCAGTCAAGCGGACTCCAGAGGTTTCCGGTCCGCCCATTGCTGCAAGGGTCAGTGATGCAGGCCTTGCGGACAGATATCGCGATCATCGGGGGTGGCCTCGGTGCCTGCGCGGCGGCGATCGCGGTGGCGCGGGTCGGGCGGAGAGTGATCCTGACCGAGGAGACCGCCTGGGTGGGGGGACAGCTGACGAACCAGGCCGTCCCGCCGGATGAGCATCCGTGGATCGAGGAGTTCGGCGCAACGGCCAGCTACCGTGCCTTGCGGCAAGGCATCCGCGAGCACTACCGCCGCTTCACACCTCTGACTGCCACTGCAAGCAGCTGCCTCCGGCTCAACCCGGGCAACGGGTGGGTAAGCGGACTTTGTCACGACCCGCGAGTCGCGGTTGCCGTGATCCACCAGATGATGCTCCGGTATCAGCTTGGCGGCCGGCTGTTTATTCTGCGTCCCCACACGCCCGTCGCCGCATCGACACATGGAGATCGGGTGTCGGGCGTCGTGGTCCGGAGCCTCGAGTCTGATCGGGACACACTTATCGAGGCGCCATTTTTCATCGATGCCACGCCTTACGGAGACTTACTGGCACTCGCCGGTGTCGAGCACGTCACGGGAGCGGAGTCCCGTGCGACCACGGGAGAGCCGCACGCCGCCGAGCACGAGAATCCCACAGATGACCAGGCGGTGACGGTGTGCTTCGCCATCGAGCATCGGGTCGGGGAGGATCACACGATCGACAAGCCGCGACAGTACCAGCTCTGGCGCGAGTTCCAGCCGCCGGGCTGGCCTGGGCCGCTCCTTGGGTGGACAACACCGCAACCGGAAACGCACGAGCAGTTGACGCGAGGCCTGTTCGAGTCCGCCGACGGAAAGCCGTGGTGGCGGTTCCGCCGCATTCTCGATCAAAGCAACTTCCAATCGGGCTTCGCGTGCAGCGACGTGACGATCGTCAATTGGCCGCAGAACGATTACTGGTTTGGACCAATCCTCGGCGCGGACCCCGCCGAGCGGGCGCGAAATCTGGAATCCGCGCGCCAGCTCAGTCTGAGCCTCCTTTACTGGATGCAGACGGAAGCCCCGCGTTCCGATGGCGGTATTGGTTACCCCGGACTGCGGTTGCGCGGCGATGTGGTCGGCGGGACGCCGGACGGGCTCGCTCCGGCTCCCTACGTTCGCTCATCGAGACGTATCCGGGCGGAGTTTAGCGTGCTCGAGCAGCATATTGCTCATCCCCTGCGGCCTGACGGGCCCGAGCTATTCGAAGATTCCGTCGGCATCGGCTGCTATCGCATCGATCTGCACCCGCGAGTTGGCGGTGGTGGTTACCTCGATCTTGGCTGCTGGCCCTTTCAGATCCCGCTCGGAGCCATGCTTCCGGTCCGAGTCGAGAATCTGTTGCCGGGCGGCAAAAATCTCGGCGTCACCCACATCACGAACGGAGCATTCCGCGTCCACCCGGTCGAGTGGAATGTTGGTGAGTCGGCGGGGCTGCTTGCAGCGTTCTGCCTGGAGGGAAATCACGTGCCGCGGACCGTCAGACACCGCCCCGAGCTCCTCCGGGCCTTCCAGTCGCTGCTCACCCGACAGGGCATTGAGCTCGCCTGGCCGTCGCTGAGGCCCGTATGAACCGCGCGAGGGATGCGGCCTCGCGGACGCGCATCGGCATTTCCGGCTCCTACGGCGGAATGAATCTCGGCGACGAGGCGATTCTCGAGGGCATTCTGGGCAGGCTACGCTCGAGTCTCGAGGCGGACGTGACAGTGCTCTCGCTGAATCCCGCTGATACTCTCGCCCGACATGCGGTGGAGCGCGCGATCAATCCCCGCATTCTGACGCGCAAGGAGATTGCTCCCATCATAGGATCGCTCGATCTGCTGGTGCTCGGCGGTGGCGGTATTCTCTACGACGGCGACGCGCAGCTGTACCTGCGCGAAGTCAACCTCGCCCACGAGCTCGGCGTTCCCGTTCTGCTCTATGCGATCAGCGTGGGCCCGCTCGCGACGCAAGCTTCGCGGGGAGCCGTACGAGAGGCGCTCAACGCGTCCCCGGGGACGGTCATTACGGTACGCGACCGGGAGTCCCGGCGGCTACTCGATGACGTAGGCGTCACGGGCGAGGTGCATCTGACTGCCGATCCCGCTTTGCTGCTCGAGCCCGAGCCGCTCTCCGCGGAGGCCCTCACGGCCGAGGGAGTCGAGTTCTCGCGCGCGATCGTCGGCTTCTCGGTGAGAGAGCCCGGTCCCGCGGCACCCAACATCGATCCCGACGAGTACCACGAGATCCTGGCAAATGCGGCAGACTTCGTCATCGAGCGCTACGATGCGGACGTCCTGTTCGTGCCGATGGAGAAGATCGACGTGAGGCATAGCCACGCCGTCGTTGCGCACATGCGTAATGCCGAGCGGGCGGAGATCCTCAGGCGCAGATACTCGCCCCGGCAGATCCTCGATCTAATGGCGCGCTTCGAGTTCGCCGTCGGAATGCGGCTGCATTTCCTCATTTTCGCGGCTCTGCGTGGCGTCCCGTTCGCGCCGCTCCCCTACGGCTCCAAGGTATCCAGCCTACTCGAAGACCTGCAGATGGATACACCCCCGCTGGGCGCGTTCAATGTTGGGCAGCTGATCGGCCGAATCGACCGCAAGTGGGATACACGCGGCGAGATCCGGGAGCGGATCCAGAGGCTCTTGCCCGCGCTGAAACAGAGAGCGGACCGCACGAACGATCTCCTCCGCGGCATCCTGGGCCGCGAGGTCAGCAGTAACGGCAGTCGTCTCGACACTCATACCGGCACAGGCGACCCTATCGCTCGTTCGCCTCCCTCCTGAGTCGTTTCGAGCGCCGGCTCGCAGTAATCACACCCATGGACAAACGACAGCTTTTCTCAGTCTGGTACTTCATCGGAGCGATGGCCATTCTGCTCGTGCTGCAGGGCGTCTTCTTCGGGCGCAATGTCCAGACGCTTGCCTACAGCGACTTCAAGATGCTTGTGAAGGCCGGAAGGGTTCAAGAGGCTCGGATCGGTCAAGACGAAATATCGGGTACCGCGGATCTGCGCGATGCCGGTGCTCTACTGCCGCCCGAGGTGTGGAAGCGCCTCGCGACAAATCCGCTCGAGCGCCACCCGTTCGTGACCACCCGGGTCGAGGATCCCAGCCTGCTCGCCGATCTGCAGGCCGCACACGTGCGAGTCATCGGGCAGACCGAGAGTCGCTGGCTGCCGACGCTCCTCAGCTGGGTTGTCCCGGCGCTCGTGTTCTTTGCCTTTTGGAGTTTTCTCATGCGTCGCATGGGTACGGGCCAGATCGGTGGATTGATGGACGTGGGCAAGAGCAAGGCCAAGGTCTACGTGGAGAAGGAAACCGGTGTGACTTTCGCGGACGTGGCGGGTGTCGACGAAGCGAAGGATGAGCTGATACAAATCGTCGATTTCCTCAAGAATCCGGAGCGCTACCGCCGTCTGGGGGGACGGATTCCGAAGGGTGTGTTAATCGTCGGGGCGCCGGGAACGGGCAAGACGTTGCTCGCGAAAGCGGTCGCCGGCGAGGCTCATGTCACCTTCCTGTCGATGAGCGGTTCCGAGTTCGTCGAGATGTTCGTGGGCGTTGGGGCGGCTCGGGTGCGTGACCTCTTCCAGCAAGCCGAGAAGCTCGCCCCCTGCATCATCTTCATCGACGAGCTCGACGCGCTAGGCAAAGCGCGGGGCATCGGCGGAGTCGTCGGCAACGACGAGCGCGAGCAGACACTCAATCAGCTGCTCGTCCAGATGGACGGCTTCGACACGGCGAGCGGCGTGATCATCATGGCAGCGACCAACCGCCCGGAGATTCTCGATCCGGCGCTGCTGCGGCCCGGCAGGTTCGACCGGCAGGTCGCGCTCGACCGGCCGAACATCAAGGGACGCGAGCAGATCCTGCGCGTGCACGCGAAGCGGCTGGCGCTGTCGGGCGATGTCGACTTGGGGACAGTCGCCGCCCGGACACCGGGCCTTGCGGGTGCCGACCTCGCCAATATCGTAAACGAAGCGGCGCTGCAGGCAGCGCGCCGGAACAAGCCGCACGTGGACATGAGCGACTTCGAGGAGGCCATCGCTCGAGCGATCGGCGGACTCGAGAAGCGCAGCCGGGTCATGACACCGAGCGAACGGGAGACGGTCGCCCATCACGAAGCCGGTCACGCACTGATTGCTGAATCCCGCGCAACGGCGGACAGGGTCGCGAGGGTCACCATCATCCCGCGCGGCTTCGGCGCACTTGGATACACTCAGCAGCAGCCGGCGGAGGACCGGTATCTTTTCAGGTACGGCGAGCTGCTCGACCGGCTCGATGTGATGCTCGGCGGGCGCGGTGCGGAGCAATTGGTGTTTCAGGAGGTCTCGACAGGCGCACAGCAGGATCTGCAGCGTGCGACCGACCTCGCGCGAATGATGGTTGCTCGGTACGGGATGAGCCAGACATTGGGACCGGCAGCGTTCGAGGACTCGCCGGTCGCGCCATACCTGCCGCAAGTCACGCGGGGGCGTCGGAGCGAGTATAGCGAGCGGACGGCCGAGACCATCGATGCGGAGCTCCGCAAGCTCCTGCTCGCTGCGGAGGAGCGCGTGCGCCGTACTCTGCAGGAGAGGCGGGACGAGCTAATAGCGCTCGCCGATGCGCTTCTGCGTGAGGAGACGCTCGACCGTGCGGCGCTGCTCGCTATTCTCGGCGCGGTGCCAGGCTCTCAGCCGCGCATGGCCTCGGCGCCTTGACGGTCACCGTCCAGCCTGCGCGATGCGACTGAGCCCGGGCCAGGGATCAGTACTGCGCTACCGCGTCGCTGGCCGGGAATGTGTCCATCAGACGCCGATCGACCTTGTCGTAGACGACCGGCGCCTGACTGTCGGCAGGCTCCGCCCATGGCCTGGTGTTCACCGCCCCGGTTTGAGGCCTACAACCTGCTGGCACTTCATCGTGGTGCGCAGCCCGTGCATCATCAGGAAAGGTCATGTCGATATACCTCGCCGCGGGAGCCGTTCAGTGAGGAGGAAAGGTTGCGAGGACAGCGTCGATCGCTTCGGGTATCGACACATCCGAATGCTCCAGATCCCTTCGCGTCAACGGCTTCTTGGCCCAACCGTGCCAGACGGGCTTGTGCGTCTTGGCGTCGAACATGTCGATCGCGAGCGTACCTTCCCGATATCGATGTACGTCCACGCCGGTTCCCCAGTAGCGATAGCCCCACCAACGCGGTCCGTCCGCTGTAGGATCGTAATCGCTTCCGACACGCAGCGTCTCGCATGAAATGAGGGCCAGTGCGATCGGAACGAGGCACACCAGGCCGAAGAGAAAGCGCCCGTGCGCGGTTCTGGGAGTCGGAGATTTGTGTCCGATACTCATGATGCGACCTCGCTGGAAGAATGAGGACGGATTTGTTCAGGGCTCGACCGCAGGCCAACCTTGGAAGTTCATTGGACATTGAGGTGCGCGGGCGGAGCGTGACGGCTGCTGCCCCACGGTTGCCAGTGACGGCTGCCGGATGTCCATGCGGAGCTCGGGCATTCCAGGTGCATGGGGAATTCAGCTACCGTGCCAGATGCCGGCGGCTTCGGGCTGGTGCACGATCTTTACGACGCGATACCGCTTGAGTTGTCCGTGCGGAAGGGGCCAGTCGATCGTTTGCCCGGCAGAAAGACCGAGCAACGCGGTGCCGACGGGCGCGAAGACGGAGACCCGTCCGTGGGTGGGATCGCTGTCCTGAGGGTAAACGAGTGACACCTCGCGGTTTTCGCCGGTCGATTCGTCCTCGAACACGACGCGGGAATTCATCGTCACCACATTGTCGGCAACCCTCTCCGGTGAAACCACCAGCGCACGGTCCAACTCGTCCGCCAAAGCTTGCGCCGCTTCGCGATCGCGAGCATCCCGGCTGGTGCGTATCAGTCCTCTCAGACGATCGCGGTCCATCGCCGTAACCACGACATCGCCACTCGCGGCACCGCCAGCGAGTTCTGGCCGCTGCGGGGCGCCGGCAGGGGAGCTCGTCGGCTCCGTGCTGGGCCGCTGCTCCTCGAGAGCCTGCGAAACCGCCTGGTACAGGCGAGCGGTGGCGTCCAGTATCGCCGCATAGGCATCTGGGCCCTTTCCTGTGAGTGTCACCGGCTGCCCGGAGGAAGAGAGTCGCGCGCTCACGGTGCACTCGACTTCACTGCCGCCGCCTGGGCGTATCGTGTCTGCGGTGTTTACGTCGACGCTACAAACTGCGCCCGCGAGCGATTGCAATACGTGGGCGACGCGACGGTGGGCGAACTCGCGCATGGCGTCGGAGACTTCACCGTTCAGGTGACGGATGTCGACCCTCATTTCAGTTCTCCCGGATTCATGATTTCGTCGATGCGGCTCCGCTCTCTTTTGCCGTCGAACTTGCGATTTTTGGGTGGGACGATCAGGACATCCATCGGCGCAAGGAATGCAACGTGCGCGCGATACTGCCGAAGTCGCCACCACCCAACGGGTCCGGCTGCCCCGTCGTCCGACGATGATGAGGTCGGACGACATCTGCGCGGCGCCGCGCAGAGTCAGCTGCAACTCACACTGGTCACGAGTAGAGCGGAACATACTCTATACCGAATCATCGGCAGCAGAATGACGATAGCGTAGATTTCGGTCCGCTGTTTGCTTCGCCACCAACTGATGCGTGCCGAGAGAGTAAGCAAGGCCATCACGATCGTGGGCGAGGGCTTGAGACATGCGGAGCAGCATCAGCGGCGGCGCGGCCTGGATGCGCGTGATTGAAGCGAACCGTGCGACTGGATGAAAAGCCTCACCGTGACAGCTACGGAGGAGTGGCTCCGTTGGGAGTGAAATCGCCACGGAGCGTAGCAGCACGGCTTTATCGCAATGACTGACCCGTCCAACGGCGTCGAACTCGTGCGCACGAGGTTCGACGCCGCACTGTTTGATCTCGATGGCGTTGTTACCGACACGGCAAGCGTCCACGCCGAGGTCTGGGCGCGGATGTTTAACCGGTTTCTGGAGCAGCGATCCCATGAGGACCTTCGCCGCCATGCGCCGTTCACGCCTCAGGACTACCTGACCTATGTTGATGGCCGGCCGAGAACCGACGCGATCCGCGCCTTTCTCGGCGCACGCGGGGTGCCGTTGCCTGAGGGCACTCCGACCGACGGGCCGGACGCGGGCACCGTGCATGGCCTCAGTGGGCGCAAGAACCTGCTCTTCCTCGAGCAGATCCGGGCTCACGGTGTTCACGTCTATCCATCGACCGTTGCCCTGATTCGGCGCCTGAAGGCGCTCGACTATAAGATCGCGCTCGTCACCGCGAGCCGGAACTCCACCGAGATACTTCGTACTGCCGGTCTGGAGCGGCTGTTCGATACGGTCATGGATGGGGGCGAGAGGGCCGCGATGGGCCTGCGCGGCAAGCCCGCTCCAGACACGTTCCTCGAGGCAGCGAGGCGCCTCGGGACGCCACCTGCCCGAGCCATCGTGGTCGAGGACGCAACTGCTGGCGTCGCGGCTGGACGTGCTGGCGGGTTTGGCCTCGTCATCGGCGTTGACCGGGGAGGTCGGGCCGAGGCGCTGAAAGCGCACGGTGCCGATGTGGTCGTCACGGACCTGTGCGAGATCGAGGTCCGCCGGAGTGGGTTGACACGCACGGATGCGGATGCGAGCCCGATCGAGTCTGAGCCGGATTTCCATGGTCTGGATCCGTTCATCAGCGACTCACGCCTGGAGAGGCGCCGCTTCAAGGACGAGACCGGGACAGAGCCTTGGACGCTCGCGTACGAGGGGTTCGATCCGACGATGGAGGGGCGACGGGAGAGCCTTTTCGCGCTCGGCAATGGCTATTTTGTCACCCGAGGGGCTGCTGCCGAGTCGCATGCCGACACGGTTCATTATCCCGGCACATATCTCGCCGGCGGCTACAACAGGATGACGAGCGCGATCGCGGGCCGATCAGTCGAACACGAGGACCTGGTCAATCTGCCGAACTGGCTGCCTGTGACCTTCCGGATCGATGAAGGTGAATGGTTCGACCTGCAGAGCACGGAAATCGTGGAGTACAGGATTGCCCTCGACCTGCAGCGCGGCCTCTACGAGCGCATAGCGAAGATCCGCGACTCAAAGGGCCGCCAAACGCGCGTCGCCGAGAGGCGGTTCGTTCACATGCGCGAGCGACATCTGGCCGGCCAGCACGTGCTCATCACTGCCGAGAATTGGTCCGGTCGACTGACCATCCGGGCTCAATTGAACGGTGATGTCACGAACGCCGGCGTACTGCGTTATCGACCCTTCAACGGCATGCACTTGCGCGTTCTCTGCGCCGCCGCGCCGGACGCTGAAACAGTGCTGCTGGAGGCAGAGACGACGCAATCACTGCTGCGGATCACTGAGGCGGCCCGCCTTCGGGTCTCTGTCAATGGGGAGAGCCGCGCACTCGAGCGGCATGTGGTGCATCAGACGAAAAGTGTCGGGCAGGAAATCGCTCTCGAAATGTTCTCCGGCGAGCATGTCGAGCTCGAGAAGATTGTCGCACTCCATACCTCGCGCGATCGTGCGACCGCGGACAGTCGATCCGAAGCGCGGAGGGCCCTTGAGCAGGCCGGCTCGTTCGACGATCTTCTCGCAACTCACGTCCTAGCCTGGCGCCACATTTGGGCGCGCTGCGATTTGAGCCTCGTCGCGGTCGACGCCGACCCTCTCTACGACACCCGTTTGATCGTCCGCCTCCACATGTTTCACCTGCTGCAGACCGTCTCGTTGCATACGATGGAGCTCGACGCCGGTGTTCCGGCGCGCGGCTGGCACGGTGAAGGATACCGTGGCCACGTCTTTTGGGACGAGCTCTTCATCCTTCCGTTCCTCAGCCTCCGCGCGCCGATCCTGACTCGCGCGGTCCTTCTCTATCGCTATCGCCGTTTGCCGGAGGCGCGCTGGGCGGCTCGTGCGGCCGGATATCGGGGCGCGATGTTCCCTTGGCAGAGCGGCAGCAACGGGCGGGAAGAGACCGATGTCGCGTTTCTCAATCCCCGCTCCGGGAACTGGATCCGGGATAACACGCACCGCCAAAGGCACGCCGGCGCCGCTATTGCCTACAACGTCTGGCAGTACTATGAGGCCACGGGCGACGCCGAGTTCCTTTACCTGTACGGAGCCGAGCTCCTCTTCGAGATCGCCCGCTTTTGGGCGAGCATCGCCCGATGGAACAGTTGCCGCGGCCGCTATGATGTCTGTGACGTGATGGGACCGGACGAGTACCACGACCGTTATCCAGACCGCGACGAACCAGGCGTGAACAACAACGCCTATACGAACGTGATGGCGTCGTGGTGCCTGGCCCGCGCGCTCGATTTGCTCGCATTGCTACCCGCGGAGCGATGCAGGGAGTTGCGCGAAGCTCTGCATATCGAGCATGAGGAAATTGCACGATGGGACGAGGTGAGCCGAAAGCTGTACCTCCCGTTTCACAGCGACGGGATCCTGAGTCAGTTCGAGGGGTATGCCGAACTGAAAGAATTTGACTGGCGCGCATACCGGCGCAAGTATCGAAACATCATGCGCCTGGACTTGATCCTCGAGGCGGAAGGGGATTCGCCCAACTGCTACAAGCTATCGAAGCAAGCCGACGTTCTAATGCTCTTTTACCTGTTTTCGGCCGAGGAGCTGACAGCGCTGTTCACGCGGCTCGGCTACTCCTTCGATGCTGCCTTGATTCCAAAGACGATCAACTACTATCTTCGGCGCACTTCACATGGGTCGACGCTGAGTGCAACGGTGCATGCCTGGGTGCTCGCGCGGTCCTGTCGACGAGGCTCGTGGCATCTCTTTTTGGAAGCATTACGTAGCGACGTCGGCGACATCCAGGGCGGTACCACTCCCGAGGGCATACATCTTGGCGCCATGGCCGGAACGCTCGATCTGCTACAGCGATGCTACACAGGCTTGGAGCTGCGCGCCGGGGAGATCAGCTTTCATCCGGCGCTTCCAGATGAGCTCGAGCGCCTGTCGTTTCAGCTCCGCTACCGCGGTCACCCCCTATCAGTCCAGATCACACAGACGACGCTCACGATTGAAAGCAATTCCGCGGAAGCAGAAGCCACGACGGTCGTCGTCGATGAGCGGGTTTTTCGCTTGCAGCCGGGAGGGAGGCAGGCGGTGAAATTGTCCCGAAGCGGGGTGCGGGCGTTTGAACGCAAGAAGCCATCTTGATCGGGCCTTGCGCCTCAATACACAGATGGGTGTTCTGATCGACAGCCCGCATATGGCTAAAACCCTTGCGGGGGCCTTTGCGGGACGATCCGAGCGGTTGAGCTATGTGCCGGAGCTGAATCGAGAAGGCACGACCGTATGGAAAGAGCTTGGACTGGATGGAACCAAGATACGCCATCGAACGGAGCCGCGGACGAATGCGCGCTCACGCTTACTTCTCTGGTTGCTCGGCTCGCTCCCGATCGAATGGCTGCTCTGATCCGTCCGACCTGCGACGGGCCGGATTCACTTGTGTCGGGCAGAAGCCTGATCGAGTCATCGATTGTGGTCGTTTGGAGCCGGCCGCTACTTTCGATCGCAACTGATCCGCTGCGGCCAGTGCAGTGCAAGTGGCGCACACTCCCGCGCCAAAGCCTTATCCGACAGCCCGGGTCGGGTCCGTAAGCGCGGTCAAACGAGATCGAACAGCAGGACCTCGGCCGTAGTGTCCGCGTCGATGGTCACCGACGGCTCGTCCTCCACCGCTGCACCATCGCCCTCTCGCATCTCCTTGCCGTCGAGCCCGATGATGCCGCGCGCGACCTGCACCCAGATACCGCGCCCGCGCTCGATAGGGTGCATGACCCTCTCGCCAGACTCGAGTTTGGCGATAAAGAGACGCGCGTCCTGGTGGATCGTTACCGCGCCATTTTCGCCACGAGGCCCGGCTACGAGCCGCAGCCGCCCGCGAAGCTCCTCCGGCGGGAAGGTCTTCTGCTCATAGCTCGGTGGCAAGCCCTCCCGATCCGGAATGAGCCAGATCTGCAGGAAGTGCAGAGGCTCCGATTTCGACGGGTTGAACTCGCTATGGAGAATACCCGTGCCGGCACTCATGCGCTGCACGTCCCCAGGGCGAATTACCGCGCCATTGCCGAGGCTGTCCTTATGCTCGAGCTCTCCCGCGAGCACGTAAGAGAGGATGTCCATGTCTCTGTGGCCATGACGCGGAAAGCCGGCGCCGGGAATGACGCGGTCCTCATTGATGACCCGAAGGCTCCGAAAACCCATGTGTGCCGGGTCGCGGTAATCGGCGAAGGAAAATGTGTGGCGGCTGTCCAGCCAGCCCTCGCGGCTCTGGCCGCGCGCCATTCTGTCGCGAAAGCGGATCATGCGATCCTCCTGGCTCGCCGGCAGGTGGCGCTGAACGATCACCAAGGGTAGGCGCCGGCGTAATCGCTGCTACCATACACCTCGCAGGTGCACGCCAGTAGTCCCCGGGACGGCCTGATGCCAGACCTGCGCGGGCTGGACTTCGTTTTCGCTGCACGCGCTGGATCGGCGCACCTTCGAGAGCTGAGGGATCACACCTCATGATGCCTCCAGACGTGTCAGAACCGCTCCCCATTCTCGGTTTTGCCGGAAGCCTTCGTCAGGGTTCCTATAATCGCGCGCTGCTGCGCGCTGCCAAGGAGTTGGCGCCGGCCAGCCTCAGCATCGAGATCTTCTATCTCGAAGCCATTCCCCTTTACGACGCAGACGTCGAGGCGAAAGGCGATCCCGCGCCGGTGGCTGCGTTCAAGAGCGCCATCGGGAAAGCGGACGGCCTGCTCATGGCCACTCCGGAATACAACCACGGCGTTCCCGGCGTCATGAAGAATGCCCACGCATCGCGCGTCGAGAAGGGTGACGGCGGGCTGATATTCCAGGAATAGCTCGCCCGTACAGAGCGGCTCGAACATCTTTTGCTGTGGGCATGTGTTAGGTCGACTGACGGAAGAATACCAACTTCCTTTGACTACCGATTGATCGCAGCGCACGTGGGGAGCGCCGAAGCCGGGGGCGTGGCCATGCGCATGGCGGCCTCAGTGCGCACCAGCCCGCGGGCCATGTAGAATGCCCTCGAAACGATGAGGGCGAGCCGATGGCCCAACCACAGCCGGCGATCTTCTTCGGACACGGCAACCCGATGAATGCCGTTGGGCTCAACGCCTACACCGAGGGCTGGCGGCGAATCGGTGAACAGCTGCCGAGGCCGCGGGCGATCCTTTCTGTCTCAGCCCACTGGTTCGTGCCCGGAACGAGTGTAACGGCCGGCGATGCGCCGCGAACCATCCACGACTTCGGCGGCTTTCCTCGCGAGCTCTATGACGTGCAGTATCCCGCCCCAGGTGCCCCGCGGCTGGCGCGCAGCGTGCAAGAAGCGCTGGCGCCGCTTCCGGTGACGCTCGATACCTCATGGGGTCTCGATCATGGCACATGGTCGGTGCTTCGCCATGTGTATCCCGATGCGGATGTGCCGGTGATTCAGCTGAGCATCGATGAGACGCGACCCCCGGCGCACCATTTCGAGATAGGCCGGAGGCTGGCGACGCTGCGCGACGAGGGCATCCTCATCCTGGGCAGCGGTAACCTGGTCCATAACCTACACACCTATGCCTGGGGCCGACATGCGCAGGAACCCTACGACTGGGCCGTCGCGTTCGAAACGCGCGCAAGAGATCTGATGGTGAGCCGCGAGTTTCAGCCGCTCATCGAGTACGAAAGTTTGGGCCGGGACGCGATCCTGTCAGTTCCGACCCCGGATCACTACTTGCCGCTGCTCTATGTTTTGGGTGCCTGCCGTCAGAGCGATGCCGTCACCTTCCCGGTCGAGGGCGTGGACGGGGGCTCGATTTCCATGCTGGCCGTGAGCATCGGCTAGGGTTGGGCAGATCGCGTTAGAGACCAGCACCTCCACCCTGGACAAACAGAGCACCGCGAGAGGAGGGCTCAATGACACACGAGCAGCGAAACCTCGAATTGATGCAAACTCTGGATGATTCCTGGAACGCACAGGACTGGGATACCTTCGACAAGCGGCACCAGCACGACGTGATTGTTCGCTGGCCGGCCCAACCGCCCACGCATGGGCGGCACGAGCACCGGGCTGAGAGCGTCCGCCTCTTCAAGACATTTCCTGACAACCGGGTCCATAACCGTCCCTACAAGGTCCTGTTCGCGAGCGGCGATTGGACCTGCTCCATCGCTCGCTTTACCGGCACTATGACGGGGCCCATGTCGGGCCGGAACGGGCGCGACATCCCGCCCACTGGAAAGTCGTTCGAGGTCGACTTCTGTACAGTTGCCCATTGGAGTGACGAGGGAGAAATCATAGAGGAAAACCTCTTCTATGACGTGGTCGGCCTGATGCGGCAAGTCGGCGTAGGCTGACAGCAATAGCTTTAGGGAACGCCTCGAAGCGCCTCGCAGCAGCAAAAGGGGCATACCGATGAGTCCGAATCAAGCCGATCCCGTGCTGGTGAAACTCCCTGGGCTGCTTCCCGAGCTCGAGACGCTCTACACCGATTTACATGCTCATCCCGAGCTGTCCATGCAGGAAACGCGAACCGCGGGTCTTGCGGCGGAGCGGCTGCGTGCCGCCGGTTATGAGGTGACGACGGGAGTCGGGAATACCGGTGTGGTGGGCCTGCTGCGTAGCGGCGCTGGGCCCACCGTGATGCTGCGTGCCGATATGGACGCGTTACCGGTCGAGGAGGCGACCGGTGTGTCCTACGCCAGCAAGGCCAAGGCTACCGATCGGGAAGGGAAGGCGGTGCCGGTCATGCACGCCTGCGGTCACGACATGCATGTAACTTGGCTGGTTGGAGCGGCCACGTTGCTTGCGCGCGCCCGCGAGGGATGGCGTGGTACGGTCATGGCGGTGTTCCAGCCGGCGGAGGAAACAGCGAGTGGTGCCCAGGCGATGATCGATGACGGGTTGTTCAAACGCTTTCCGAGGCCCGAAGTCGTGCTGGGTCAGCATGTCATGGTGGGTCCAGCGGGCAATATTGCCGGGCGCACGGGGGTCATCACCTCGGCCGCCGACAGTCTGCAGATTCGCCTTTTCGGACGAGGTGCGCACGGCTCGATGCCCCAGGCCAGCATCGACCCGGTGGTCATGGCCGCCGCAACGGTGCTTCGGCTTCAAACGATCGTTTCGCGCGAAGTCGCGGCCGCCGAGTCCGCTGTTGTCACCATCGGCTCGCTGCAAGCGGGTGCCAAGGAGAACGTCATTCCCGACGAGGCCATCATCAAGCTCAATGTGCGCACCTTCGATGAGGATGTCCGCAAGCGTGTGTTGGCCGCGATCGAGCGCATCGTCAATGCCGAGGCAGCGGCTTCGGGCGCTCCCAGGCCGCCGGAGATCACTCCCTTGGACCGTTATGCCTTGGTGATGAATGATCCGGAGGCGACCCGGCGCGTCGTGAATGCGTTTCGGAAGCACTTTCCGGCTGACCGGATCCGCGAGACCGGGCCGGCATCGGCGAGCGAGGATTTCGGATCGTTCGGCGCCGAATGGGGCGTGCCCTCGGTGTTCTGGTTCGTCGGTGGGACCGATCCCGGGACGTACGCGAAGGCCAAAGCTGCAGGCCGGCTCAACGAGATTCCGACGAATCACAACCCGCGCTTTCTGCCGGTCATCCATCCGACACTCGAAACAGGAGTTGAGACGCTGATCGTCGCGACGCAGGCCTGGTTCTCGGCTTGATGCGCGTCTCGCGTCGATAATCCATACTGGGCGGTATGGCCGGGTTGGTACGGGTGAGCATATGATCCACGTTCTGCTGATGGTGCTGGATCTCGGCGGCACCTTCGTGTTCGCCATCAGCGGCGCGGTAGCGGCGACGCGGCATCGCCTGGATATCTTCGGCGTGATGGTGCTGGCGTTTGCAGCCGGTAACGCCGGCGGCATTACGCGCGACATCCTCATCGGTGCGGTGCCGCCCGCGGCCATCGCCAACTGGAGTTATCTCGGTGTTTCCGTCCTGGCAGGCCTGGTGGTGTTCTTCAGGCAACCGCTCGTTGCCCGCCTCGAGTATCCGGTACAGTGGTTCGATGCCATCGGGCTCGCGTTCTTCGCGGTAGCGGGGGCGCAGAAGGCGCTGCTCCATGGGCTCGGCCCGGCGATGGCGGCGCTCCTCGGCATGTTGACCGGCATCGGCGGCGGTATGCTGCGCGACGTGCTGGTCAGGGAGATACCGGTCGTCCTACGCGCGGATCTCTATGCGCTGGCGGCGCTAGCCGGTGCAGTCGTCGTAGTGGCAGGGCATCTGGCCCACGTCTCGCCGATCGCCACGGCGATCGTCGGTGGTGCCCTATGTTTCGTGTTGCGCTATATGGCCATCCGCCATGGCTGGCATCTGCCCAAGACGTCGCCCGCGCGAGGGCATGCCAAGGAGGTGGACATGGCCGCCCAGAGGCGAATGGATAGGAAGCCTTGACATGATAGCTTCTGTATTGCGCTGCAACAAAGGCGCTCAAAGGATTGAGCATCGCCCGCGAATACATGCGTTACGGCTTCGCTACCCTGTGATCGTTTGGCATCGTTCTAACCGCTCATCTGCAGCGAGATCGCGCAAAGGTCAGGGCAGCAGCTACCCGAGTTGGCGCCGTACTGAACGCGTCACGTCGGGCAGCCGGTATGGCTGAAGAGCGAGCGGCGCGCGCGAGTCCAAATGGCCAAGTGTCCCAAATTCGAGCAGCAAATCCTCAGGAATTCTTGATAAGTCTGTGTTCTAATTGGTGGGCATACCAATCGCTAAAATCCGCTTCTGCACAGATGTGACTCCTCGGTCGATTTACCGAGACCGCGCCAACGGCATCTTACAGTCAATCGGCTAGTCCCATGACAAAGGCGAGTGCGACATTCAGCCGGTCGATATCTTTCCCGTCAAGCGATCCGACCTTACGTCCAACGCGCTCGCGGCGAATCGTCACGGGTTTATCTGCCATGATCTGTGAGCGCGTCCGCAATCCATTGTTCTCGGTTGGTTCGATGGTGATACGGAAATCCGGTGCCTCCGCGATATCGGAGGTCATCTGGCAGACGACCACTGACGCGTGCGCGGCGGGTAGGGCGTCGGTTTGAACTATCACCGCCGGCCGTGGCTTTCCATAGTCGCCGGATGAGGCGACCGTAACGACGTCGCCCCGCTTCACGGAGAGTCAAATTCCGAGACTGCTTCGATCCAGCGCATTGCGTCTCGCTCTGCGGCTCGATCCAAACCGGCGACCTCCTTAGCGACGCGACGTAGAACGGCCTTTGAACGAGCATCGGGCACGACCAGGCGTAGCTCACGCAGGCCTTGGGCACGGCGTCGCTCCCGCATTGCACGCATTCTTTCCGCGGCATGAGCCATTTGAGCGTCCTCTATGTAACGCGTTACAGCGTAACGCGTTACGGGCGAGGCTGCAAGTTGCGTGCTCAATCGCTTCGCGCCAGCCTAGTGAAGGCGTTTTTGCAACGGGAGTTGCGTGTGCGTTTCGATGCCGATGCATGACCGCCCAGCTATTTTGCGCCGAGCAGGCGCAGCAGTGCATGGTAGAGGATGAGCGCAAGCTGAAAACCAAGGGAAATGCCAAGCACTAGGACGAACGGGAAGTGTCGTGGCCCGGTTAGTTTCCAGAACAACGCAGTGAGGACGCCCAAAAGCGCGAGTGCGCTCAGCACGAAGCTAACAACAGGCTCCAGAGTTACAAGGAGGAGGAGGGCGGGCACGCGAACGCACTGCCAGAGAAGCCACAGGATAAACCACCCGAGATCGACGGCGCTTGCCGGCCTGTGCTCTTCGGAGTCGATGAGTTTCGAGATACTCAACTGCCCAGCCATAATTTTGCGCTCTCGCCTCGCGGCGAACCGCGCCGTCAGAGAATCAATGCGTAAATACTGTGAGTCAGCGAGACACGTGGGAAGTCTGCATTTCTGGTGCGAATGTGCAGAAACGCGCGCACCGTGAGTGTAAGCCCTCCGGCATCCCCGTTCTTTCGGCCGTGATCTGATGGCTCGATGCTCCTGGCAGCGGCAATCGGCCGCATGCCGAGGGCATGATGATGAGCGATGAGACGCGAGGAGAGC
>Ga0070741_10003387_pt1 | contig 39744 bp, 25 predicted proteins | sample Coa_R1_4_FD_66440 | JGI IMG/M metagenome (GOLD analysis project Ga0070741, IMG submission 66440) | Surface soil microbial communities from Centralia Pennsylvania, which are recovering from an underground coalmine fire - Coalmine... | ecosystem: Environmental > Terrestrial > Soil > Unclassified ...
TTGCGCCGACGCTCCAGCTTTCCAAAGCCGATTTGAACCAGGCGTTGAAAGAAGGTGGCAGGTCTTCTGGCTTTGCCCGGCATCGGTTGAGTAGCGTAATGGTCGTTTCAGAGATCGCGTTGTCGCTGGTCTTGTTGATTGGAGCCGGTTTGATGATCAAAAGTTTCTGGCGATTGATCAATGTCGATCCCGGTTTTCGCGCAGACAACTTGCTGACAATGGATGTCGAGTTTCCGTTTGCGAAGTATGGCAAGACCGAAAACGTGATTTCGTTCTATCGCGATCTACCGCATAAACTCGAGACAATTCCCGGAATTCAATCTGTCAGTGCTGTGAACGTGTTGCCGGTCAGCGGCGGCGACAGTCATGGAGTTGTGACCATCGAAGGCCGCCCGATGAAACCCGGTGAAGAACCATCGGCAAGTTATCGACGCATATTGCCGGATTACTTTCAAACCATGGGAATTCCGCTGAAGGCTGGTCGCGAATTTACCGATGAAGATGGCGCTAAAGATAAAGAAAAGGTCGTAATCATAGACGAAACCATGTCCCGGCGTTTATGGCCGGGTGAAAATCCAGTCGGACAACGTATCAAAATTGGTCCGGCCGAGACAGAGCCCTGGTTGACGATTGTCGGTGTAGTCGGTGACGTAAAGAACGTCGGGTTGGATGCTGATTTGGAATTCTCGACTTACGAACCGCACGCTCAGCGACCCTGGAGCGGGATGCAACTGCTGGTCAGGACAAAGGCTAATCCGCTCGGTGTGGCGTCAGCTATTCGACAGGAGATCGCAAGGATCGATAGTGACATTCACGTTTTTGACGTGACGACGATGGACAAGCACATCTCCACCTCGGTTACTCAGCGGAGCTTCAATACGTTAATATTGGGAATTTTTGCTGCAATCGCGCTGATACTTGCGGCGACCGGAGTTTACGGTGTGATGGCCTATGCGATCAGTCAAAGAGTTCACGAGATGGGTATTCGAATGGCTCTTGGCGCGAATCGTAATGATGTTCTGAAGCTGGTGATCGGGCAGGGAATGGCATTGACTGCAATAGGTGTCGTTGTCGGATTGGCCGCGTCAATATGGTTAACGCGTTTCATCAGCGATTTGCTCTTCGTTGTCAGCCGGACTGATCCCGCAACATTTGCGGCAATTTCGATCTTACTGGTAGCGGCCTCCGCAGCGGCATGTTTTATTCCGGCGCTCCGCGCGACAAAAGTCGACCCGATGATCGCCCTGAGAAGCGAATAAGAGTACTGCTGGCGAAGTATATAGCTTTGGACGGCTTTGCCGCAGATTTGCGGCGTAACCGCAAGACCGATTGAAAGCGACACTCCGGCGAGTCAGAGACTCACTGCACATCAAAGCGGCAAAGCCGCAGTGCATAAAATATGAAGTTCGCCGACATCTTCCATAGTCGCGCGGAACTTTTAAACGTAAAACTGGAACTGAATTGGCGAATTGGCGTCTATTTAAGTAAGGCAGACTCTGCGCATTTCCCATCGATTGTTTGGAGGCTACATGGAAACTCTGTTTCAGGATATCCGATTTGGGCTGCGAACATTGTTGCGAACTCCAGGTTTTACGGTTGTCGCTGTTGTTGCTCTCGCGTTGGGAATAGGGGCGAACACCGCGATCTTCAGCGTGATCAACTCAGTCGTGCTGCGGCCCTTGGGCTACCAGCGGCCAGAGCGGCTCGTAAAAGTTATGAGCCATAATATGAGAGATCCAAACGCGCCGACAAATATTTCGTATCCGAATTTCGTTGACTGGAAAGAGCAGAATCACGTTTTTGCCGATATGGCAACCTATACCCAGTCGACCGCCAACTTGACTGGAACCGGCGAGCCGCAGCAACTCGTTGCGGAACAAGCGTCAGCAAACCTGTTCCCTTTGCTCGGGATCAACCTGAAGGCCGGTCGGCCCTTCACCGCCGAAGAAGACAAGCCAAATGGAGCTAAAGTAGCGATCCTCAGCTACGAGCTCTGGAGAAACCGTTTCGGCGGCGATACCAATATCATCGGAAAAGCGATAACAATAGATGGCAACAGCACCACGGTTGTCGGCGTTCTGCCCGCCGGTTTCAACCTGGTTCATGGCGCCGATATCTGGTTGCCGCTTGGGCTCAGCGTGGATCAGACCGGCCGCCTGAGTCTTTTTCTGGACGGCATAGCGCGCCTCAAGGACGGGGTTTCCATCACACAAGCAAGAGCCGAGATGGATACCATTTCAGCGCGCCTGGCGGAAAAATATCCGGCTACAAACAAGAACTGGGCAGCGACGGTAACACCACTGCTCGATGATATTGTCGGCGACGTGAAGGCCAAGTTGTATGTTTTACTCGGCGCAGTCGGGCTGGTGTTGTTGATCGCCTGCGCTAATGTTGCCAATCTTCTGCTGGCAAGAGCGTCTGTACGTCAAAAGGAGATTGGGATTCGCATGGCGCTTGGCGCCCCGAGAAGCAGGATCGTAAGGCAGCTGCTGACTGAAAGTGTGATTCTTTCAGTAGCAGGCGGGGTCTTCGGATCATTGCTGGCATTTTGGGGAGTAAGCAGTCTGAGCACGCTGGGAAAGAACATTCCGCGAGTTGACGAAATCGGAATCGATATTCGCGTGTTGGCGTTCACGTTCGGAGTTTCGTTGATTACGGGTATCGTCTTCGGCATTGTGCCTGCACTACAGGCGTCGAACACGGATTTGAACGAGACGTTGAAAGACGGTACGAAAGGATCGTCGGGTGTTGCGCACAATTGGATGCGCAGCGCGCTGGTAGTGACCGAGATCGCGCTCTCTCTGGTTCTTTTGATCGGCGCGGGATTATTGATTCGCAGTTTCCGGCAATTGATCAACGTCAATCCCGGATTCAACGAAGAGCACCTGTTGACCTTTGATCTGACGCTGCCGCCGACGAAATACCCGAAGCGTGAACAGCAGAGTCAGTTTTTTGAACAGGCGCAGGAACGCATAAAGAACATTGCGGGCGTTGAATCGGTCGGAGCAACTTCTTCCGTGCCGTTATCCGGCAACAGCGCGCTTCTCTTATTTTATATCGAAGGTCGACCGTCGCGAGGACCTGAAGATTACACAGCGGCCATTTTTGACGTCATCGGCCCCGGCTATTTCCGCACAATGGGGATCCCTTTGGTTAGAGGAAGAGATTTTACCGAAAGCGACCGGCCAGATACACAGAAAGCTGTGATCATCAGCGACTCGATGGCGAAGAAATACTTTCCAAACGAAGATCCTTTGGGAAAACAATTGAAGCTGGGCGCTAGTTCACAGTCCCAGGCCCAATGGATGACTGTTGTCGGAGTAGTAGGAGACATAAAACAGAATGATCTGGACGAAAAAGAAGGTGAAGTGACAATGTATCGATCTTACCTTCAATTTCCACAGGGCTATTCTGCGTTCGTGGTTCGAGGAAGAGGCGATGTTGAAACTCTGACAAGTTCCGTCCGCAGCGCGATTCTGGGACTTGATAAAGATCAGCCGATAGCCAACGTCAAAACAATGGATCAATTGTTGAGTGAATACGTCTCGCAGAATCGGTTTTACATGCTGTTGCTGACGATATTCTCTGGAATAGCTCTTCTTTTGGCCGCGGTAGGGATCTACGGCGTGATGTCGTATTCGGTAACGCAGCGAACCCAAGAGATCGGAATCCGAATGGCAATTGGCGCGACACCATCTGATGTGTTGAAACTGGTTGTAGGCCAAGGCATGTTGCTGTCGGTGATCGGCATTGCAATCGGAATCAGTCTTGGAGTAGCCGGATCCATCTTTGCCAAATCTGTGCTGTCGAGCTTCCTCTTTAACGTGAAGACGACAGATCCAACCACTTTTGTGATCATACCGGTTGTGATTGGAATCGTTTGTTTCCTGGCTTCGTATATTCCCGCGCGTAGAGGGATGCGAGTCGATCCGATGATCGCAATGCGGTCGGAGTAAATACTAACCACAAAGACACAGAGTCATAGAGATTTTAAAGTTTTTATCTGTGACTCTGTGGTGATTACTTCTTCTGGTAGTTAGATGTAAGCGGAGCTCGCCAATCCTGCTGCTGCCGCCATTTTGTTGAAGGCTATCTGATTTCCGCCAAAGTCGAGGCCAGTGTGGCTTGCATCGATAATTTCCGGTTGCTGATTCAGGATTTCTGAAATGATTTGTCGCGTTTCCTGCGCCGATGGCGACTCGCCTACGACCATAACACTGGAAACCAGGGTGGGTTTGTCCCCGACTAACCTGTCGCGGTAGTACTGAATGACTCGAAAGAGCTCGTCGGCTCGTCCCTGCGGATCGCATTCAATTGAGCGAACCAGCAGCGGCTCTTCGTTCGACAAGATTACAACGGTAATCCATTGGTCGTTGCCTGTGACCAGGATTTTGGCTCCGGCGGTGCGGTCCCAGCTCAGCCACTGTGCTTCAGCCAGATGCCGCGGATAGATCATTCCGACTTGCCAGCCCATGGCCGTAAAGATCTTTTCGTATTGCTCAATCACTTCGCGACGCGCTGCTGTAACCAGGAAACGGACCTGTCCATTTACTTTGCTGAGTCTTTGTTGAGAGAGTCTCAATTCTTCCGCCCCGCACCCCATTACGCGCTCAATGCGCCAATTGATGACTTCCTGCATCTGTTCGCGATCGTCGATTTCACCATCGAGCGAGATTATGGCGGTCCGCACGGTCTGTTCAGGCAGGGAAGCCGACCATTTCCGATTGCGCATCAATCCGGCTAACTGCGCAGTGTCCGCCAGGTGTCGGGCGAATGCCTGCTCGTCAACTATATTGGCGCGATCAAATGACGGCGCCAGTAGATTGCTGTCGACTTGCGTGCTGGCATAGTGTTTCAGCACGAACGAGCCGCGGCGCTTTGCAATTTCCAGCATTGTCACCGCGCGGTCCGGAAAGCTGATCGAAGCGGCCGGCGCCTTTGGAGTAGTGAATCGTTTAAGCATAAATATCGAGAAGAGTCGTTTGGAATTACCAGTCTTTGTAGGACTTACCGTCGGTCCCTGTGCCGTCGGCGCCGCTGAAAACGTCCTTGATGCCGATCTTGCCGTTTGGCATCATCGGCTCAGTCTCCATAACGACTTCCCATGTCTGGTTAGAGCCCGTGATCGGGTCTTCGGGTATTTCGCGCAGATAACCGGCGCGCACCATATCGTCAAGCGAGCCTGGAGATTCGTCGCGGTCTGCCGCATATTTGTCGATCTGCTGGCGCATTAAATGAAGGTCCTGGTGCAGAACCGTCTCTTTCGAATGCAGCAATATCCGTTGATAGATCGGTATCGCTGCTCCCGCGATAATTGCCATGATGGTTAGCACGACAACTATTTCAAGGATAGTGAATCCGGCTGACTGTTTTTTTGATTCTCTGAACTTCATCGTCTAACCTGCACGCGCATTACCAATCTTTATATTTTGTGTTGTTCAGCGCAACGCCTTCGCTTTTCGAAAATACATCCCACACGTCATCGCTGCCGCCGCCGTCCGATCCTGGATCGTCGCTGTAGGCGCGTGTTCCCCAGTCACTGTTGCCTGTCATCGGATCGATTGGCATTCTGCGCAGGAATTTGATCTTCGCATCTCCGACCAGACCTGCGGGGGTAAATCCATCAACCAGTAGTTGCAAAGTTTTTGGGTACCCGCTCTGGGTGCGTTCCTCGATCGGGATCGCACCCGGGTTGGAATCATTGAAACGTTTGTAACGATCAATGGCATCACGAAGGTCGCGCAAAGCCTGATGGAGCTCTACCTCTTTCTGATGTCTGAGAGAGTTCCGCGTTATCGGCACGACTCCCGCAGCAATGATGCCAAGGATGGTCAGCGTTATCAGCACTTCAAGCAGAGAAAAACCGGCCGCGTTTAAGCGCGCAAACCGCCCTTTCACCATCCGTGTTTTTCTGTCAGCTGGATTCAACATCGGGTTAACCTGCTGAAAAGACTACTGGATAACACTCACTTTAGCAGGTACTACGTTAAGTTGAACCGGAGCACCCGCGGCGCCGATGAACTCGCTGGTACCTGGGTCGATTGTCAGGTCGCAGTTGCCCTGGCCGGTTGCCTCGAACACCAGGATGAAGAGCTGACCGTTGGCACGCACCGGTTTTGTATCGGGAGGACGCGAAATCGATGCGACCAATTGACCGCCACTTCCATCATTCTGGTTCATGTCGGGATTGACACCCCCCAGCCTGAACATTCCGCCGTCGCGAACCTGACGGAGCGTCAGAACTTCAGGATTGAAATTCAGCGTCATTCTGGCTCTGAGCAGATCCGATGCGCCATTCGCCATTATTGCGACGATTACTGTTTGACCGACCTTCGCCTGCGATACATTGTTTCTCACAGACAAGGTGACCGGACCATTCAGCATCTGTTCCTGATCTTCGGTGTCGCTCTGGTCTTGATTCTCAACTTCTCCTGTCGTCTTTTTCGTAGTAGAAGTCTGAGTGGACTCGCTCTTTGAACTATTCTGAGGTGTTGGAAGCACCTGGCTGCCCGGCAACACCGATGTGGCCGGTACAGGCTCTGGAGGCGGCACCGGATTCTGTGGATTAGGCTTGTCCACGACGTTTACATTAACCGGAGGCGCTCCGTTGGTATTACCCAGCGGCGCCTTGCCGGTACTACTACCGCGCTGAGCAATCTCGCGGTTAGCGAATTCCTCCATCGATTCGTACTCGGTTGCCCGATCTACGATATCCTGAATCGAGATTCTAGTTCCTTGATTTTGTCCATCGCCTGATGGCGTTGCCTTGTTGTCAGTGTCATCAAAGGTTGCCGCACGTATTATATGCGGTGTGACAGTGACGACAATGTCAGTCTGATTATTGGTGGTTGTCGGAGTAGCGAAGAACCGGCCCAAAACAGGCACTAATCCGATCAATGGCAATCCCGAAACGGAATGGCCTGTATCAGTCTGAAGAACCCCTGCAATCATCTCTGTCTGTCCGTCTTTGGTTTGGGCTGTACCGTCCATACTGCGCTGAGTGAAAGTCGGAGTCAGCGATCCGCCGTTCTCCACGCCAGTAGATTCGATGTGCATCTTTAAATTGACATCGCCGGCCGTATTGATCTTCGGCTTCATCTTGATGACCAGACCAACGTCTTTATATTGAATCTGGGGATAGCCGGTCGCACCAAAAGGAGATCCCAGCAAGCCATTATTTAAATTATTGCCATTGTTCTGGCCGTTTTGCTGTGGTGTCTGAGACAGACCAGTGTTGTAATAAGGCAATTGAGCAGTTTCAATCGGTACGCTTTCACCGACTTTGGTCTCCGTCTCTTCTCCTTCGAACGCTCTCACCTGCGAACTATGTAGCAATTTTGATCTGCCTCTTTGTTGGAGAAGACTAATGCTTGATGCAGGAACCGCCAGAGCGATTCCAGGACCCATTAAAGCAGTCAAGCCAGCGAAAAGAGGAGACGTTACTGCCGGAGTGGTGGTTACTTTTCCGGTTGAATCCGTTGTTGAAGACGCCGGGGTAGTAACAACCTGCAGAGGATTAAAAAATCCGCCGAATCCGCCAAGACTGGGCGTTCCAGGGCTGCCGGAAGCAGCAAACTGATTGCCGATCTGAAGCATGTCAGTGTGGGCTATCTCGTACATGTTGACGTCGATCAGCACTTCCGCTGGAGTCTTGTCTACCGACCTGATCAGTGATTCGATCAATTGAAGGTTCGGAGCAGTGTCACGCACAACCAGTGCGTTAAGGTTCTTGATCGGCGCCAGCATCTTCGTTCCGACCTGCTGCTGAATCATCGTGCGAATATCCGTCAGGTCTCCGTTGCGGATGTAAAACGTCTTTACGAACATTTCCTGATAGCGCTGCCTGTTCTGGGGCGTGTCCTGGGCCAGGATGATGGTCTTGACATCCGCCTGAGTGTAGAACAACTTGTTCACCAGCAGGAACAGATCCAGGGCGTGGGCTGTCGTCACACCCTGTAGCTCGAAATCTTCCTTCAGGGGCTTATCCGTGAACTGATCGTCGAAAATAACGTTGAGTTTCAATGTCTTTGCCAGTGATTGAATCACCTGGCGAATCTGCATGCCCTTCTTGAAGGAGATGTCACTCTTTGTCGGAATTGTTTTCGTTACGCCCGGCCTTTTATGGAGCGTGTCACCGTTCCACGCTACCAGTGTGTTTTCCTTCATTTCTTTTTCGGCCTGTTGTTCCTTGGTGATCGGCGTGCCTTCGTGATTCGGGATGCCCTGTTTATCCAGCATCAGCTTCATTCGGCCTTTAGCAGCTTCATTGGACGGATCATAACTGTATGCCTGGCGATACGCCTGATACGCGGAACCCCAGTCCATCGAATCTTCGAATCGGCGCCCGCGATCCATGAACATCAACGATGCTTTGACCAGGGATCTCCTGTAATGCGCTATGTATTCCAGATTTCCCGGCTCTTCGTTCAGAGCCAGGGCATATTGCTCGGCGGCCTGATCCCATTTTTCCGCGGTTTCAAACTTCTGACCTTCTTTAAAATACTTCTTGCCGCTTGGTCCTTTATTTCCTTTTGCCAGCGCCACGGCAGGAACCAACAGCAACCCAATCATCAGAAGGGCCAAAACGCGGTTAAGCAGGTTTCGTGTCCTCATATATCCTCTTTCGTACTACAGCATCCGTCGATCTAAATGCTCAGCGGATTGCTTTGAACTTCTTAATATCTTTAAACAATCAGCGCCTGAGCCAGTTACTTGTGCTTCTTTTTCAAACTGCTGCCCTGTTTATTCGTTCCAAAATCTCGAGACTTAGACGCTACCCGCGACCGCTTCAACGAACGTAACGCGGTTGATCTCGTGCAGTGTCGTCACTCCCTGGAAAATTTTCTTCAATGCCGATTCGCGCAAACTGCCAAGACCTTCTTCCTGTGCGGCTCTTCTTACCTCAGAGCCCGGTCGTCGCTCGATAATCATCTCGCGAATGTTGTCGCTCATGTCCAGCAATTCGTGAATAGCAGTTCTTCCGCGGTATCCCGTGTTGTTGCACACTTCGCATCCGACGTTCATATAGAATACGTGATTGCGATAGCGATCTGGATCAAGACCGGATTCTCGCAGCTCGTCCGCACTCATTCGGCCTTCGCGTTTACAGTTGCTACAAAGCACTCTGACCAATCTTTGCGCCAGCACACAGTTGAGCGATGACACAAAGTTGTATGGCTCGACGCCCATGTTCAGAAAACGACCGATGACGTCGATTACGTTGTTGGCGTGAACGGTTGTGAAAACCAGGTGACCGGTCAGTGCCGACTGAATGGCTATTTGAGCCGTCTCTGAGTCGCGGATTTCTCCGACCATTATCTTGTCAGGGTCGTGACGAAGGATAGATCGCAATCCGCGAGCGAACGTCAGACCTTTCTTTTCGTTCACAGGAATCTGGGTGATGCCGCGAATCTGGTATTCAACCGGATCTTCGATAGTAATAATCTTATCTTCGTCATTTCGGATTTCGTTGAGCGCGCCATAGAGCGTCGTCGTCTTACCCGATCCGGTCGGTCCCGTTACCAGCACCATTCCGTAAGGCTCTTTGATAAAACGACGGAATCGCGAAAGATCGTCGGGCTCGAATCCAACAACCTTCAAACTGAGATCGCGGAACTCTTCGTTGATCTGCTCTTTGTCCAGGATACGGATAACTGCGTCTTCACCGTGGACGCTGGGCATAATGGAAACGCGGAAGTCAATGGTTCGACCGGCGATGCGCACCCTGAAACGACCATCCTGTGGAACGCGACGCTCGGCGATGTCCAATTCGGACATGACTTTGATTCTGGAAATAATCGTTTGATGGTGCCGAATATCGATCGGATCGGCGGCCTGATAGAGCGCGCCGTCAATCCGGTATTTAACGACAACTTCGTTGTCGCGTGTTTCGATGTGAATATCTGATGCGCGTCGTTCCAGGGCATTGAGAACTATCGTGTTAACCAATCGAATGATCGGAGACATTTCTTCGTCTCCGCTCAGTCTGTCCAGATCTAAATCTTCTTCGCCCTGCTCGGTCTCTTTAACCAGAGAGATTCGGAAGTCCTGTGTGGCGTCCTGCAGAACTCTTTGTGACGTGTCGCTGCGCTTCAGTACGTCCTGAATAGCGCCAGGCGTTGCTACGCACGGTTGCAGTCTGACTTTCTGCTGCGCTGCCAGCTCGTCGATCAATTCCAGGTTGGTCGGATCGGCCATCGCGATCTTCATCACGCCGCCTTCCATCTGGATGGGAACGAAGTGATGTCGGATCATCAAATCAACCGGCATTTTGTGGATCAGACTGTAGTCAATCGGACAGGTTGAAAGGTCGACGTAAGTATATCGGTATTTGGCCGCGATCTGTCTGGCCTGCGCCATTTCTACCGCCTGTACATTGCCGATACCGGTGAATTTTATCTGTTCAGTGGACATTATCGTTAAAACACAATCCTTGAGAAACCTGTCAGGGATCCGGTCTTCTCAGAAACTTTTGTCTATTTTCTCCGGGCTATTCTGTTCGAGCACGCGTTCTATAATGATACCAGTTAATGCACGTATGTCGAACATTCATTTGCCTTTAAGCTGACCATTCGGCCGTATCGCGGCCCATTACCCTGTGATCGAATTTACTGACGAAAGCAGAGGCAGATACATAGCAAGTAATATCGTGACGACTATGCCTCCCATAAAGATCAGAATGACGGGCTCGATCATTGCCGTCAATCCGCTCATTCGCGTATCCAGTTCCGCGTCATAAAAATTGGCCACTTCGTCCAGCATCTCTCGCAAGCTGCCTGACTTTTCGCCGACGCCGATCATATCCAGAGCCAGTTCTGGCACCCATCCTGTTGCTTCCATGCTGTCGGTGAACGCTCGACCTTCTCGAATTCCGGCCATTACTGACGCTGATGTTGCGCGCAGTCCGCGATTGTTGATGGCCTCGGAAGCGATCTCGTATGATTCAAGCAGCGTTATACCACCGGCGAGCAGTGTTGCCAGGCTTCGCGTTAACTGCGCTGTTGTTGATTGTCTGATCAAATCACCGAATATGGGCAATTTGAGCAGAAACTTGTCTATAGCCAGTCTGCCGGACTGAGTTTTTCGCCAGAAGAAAAATGCGATTCCGATCCCGACAATCAAAGGTCCCGCCCAGTACAGATTCGTTTGAACTGCCTTGGATATTTCCACAACTACTTCAGTCAAAACCGGCAGTTTAGCGTTGACGCTGCCAAACAATTCGGAAAACTTCGGAATAACGTATGTGGTCAGGACGGTGACCAGCATCAATGAAGCCAGGATCAGAAAAGCCGGATAAGTCAGAGCCTTCTTCAATTTCCGACGAAGTTCCGCCAAACCCTTTGTATAGTTGACATACCGAATCAGGACTGCGTCAAGGCTGCCCGCGCGCTCGCCCGCCAGCAACGAAGCTGTATAAATACGAGGGAATGATCCGGTCTGTGCGAACGCATCCGACAACGCCACACCCGATTTGATGTTGTCTTCGACCGTATTAAGAATGTGGAAAAGCTTCTGGTTTTTCTGACGCTTTTTAAGAATCCCGATCGACTGCAGAATCGGCAGACCGGCTCGAAGCAGGGCAGACAACTGCTGGTTGAACAGCAGAAAGTCTTCCAGCTTGATCTGGAGCTTGCCTTCGTTGCTGCCTGGTTTTGCCGTTTTGACGATGCTGGGTGTACTGATATCGAAAACTCTGAACCCTTCGCGTTTGAGTTGCGAACGCAATTCGGTTTCTGTCGCAGCCTCTACACTGCGGGTCACGATATCACCAGTCGGTGTTCCGATGCGGCAGACAAATTCCATAGATAATTTTTCCGCTCTTGCCTGTTACACAGCCTTACCCATTAGCACTTGCAGACAAGGCGAAGGAAGACATTTTGTCTCAAACTTGGGTCGAGCCTGTTAAACCAACCTAATTCACACGTCTCGCCCTGATAAGGGCGGGGGCCTCTATAACTTAATCGGTCAAAGGAGGATAAAGCCCAGCGATTATTATATCAAAAGAGCCGCGATTTCGAAGCCAATCTTTGTCAATCACAGGACAATGAATGGACTAACTTTCGCCCAAAGTGTCGCATTTCTCCTGCTCAAAGCCCTCATTGGATAAGACGCGGAAATAAACAAGAAGTTGCAAAGGTTTTACTGATGAGGAGAATTAAATCGAGTAGGGCGACAAAGGGAAACAAAGTTGCAGGCAGTTTCGAGGACTTCAGGTTTTTGGTTACAGCTTTGAGACTAAAAATGTTCGAGACTAAAAATGATTGTTACAATCCTGCAGCCATGTTAAAGCTTGCTTGAGACTCAGGCGAGCACTCCTCAGGTGGACCAGTGAAAGAAAAGTTTGACTGGCCGGATTTTGTGATACAATCCTGATGACGCAAGTGCTCAGGCTTTCCTGGTTCGATTAATCAAAATTAGAATTGTTTCGAGTTGGGTTATTTTTCTAAACCCTTTTTAACGTGGATGCCGCAGGATTATTCCTGATCAAGCTCGCTCCTTGATCAAAGCCTACAGGTAAAGGGGAGATTCCAAGATGGGCGAAGGCACTAGGCGGTACAGAACACCGTACCCAGTGGTTGTGTCTCTGCTGCTGACCATGGCTGTTTTCGGCGGCCAAACTCAGCAACAACAATCATCAACGCAGAATAAACAGACCGATCAGAAGACCGACAGCCAAAAACAACCGGCGGCCGGCTCGCAGACCGCTTCTAAGCCGGACAAGCCGGTTTTGACTGCCGCCCCGACCGTCGCAGGCCCGAACGGCCAGCAGGATATTCAACTCAATGCTCTGATGGTTAACGTCCCTATTACAGTGACCGATCCTTATGGAAGATTTGTCACCGGTTTGACTCAGGCCAATTTCGAAGTCTACGAAGACAAGGTCAAGCAGGAAATAAAACTTTTCAGTGACTCGGACGCTCCGGTCAGCATCGGCATCGTGTTCGACGTGTCGGGAAGTATGAAATCCCGCATCAACCGGTCACACGAAGCGTTGCAGAAATTCGTCGACGCCAGCCACGAAGACGACGATTTCTTCCTGGTGGCGTTCAACAATTACGCCAAGGTCGTTAAGGATTTCACCACCGATGGGCACGGCGTCGCTAACGCATTGACTCTGGTCGAGCCGAAAGGCAGCACTGCTCTTTATGATGCTGCGTACATTGCGGTCGAAAAAGTCAGACAGGGTCGCCACAAACGCAAAGCGCTGATTATCATCAGCGACGGAATGGACAATAACAGCCGCTACACTTACAGCGAGTTGCGCAAGATCGTCAAAGAAGCCGACGTGCAGATCTACGCTCTTGGAATCACGGATCTATTCGGGAGCGGCGCGGAAGAGCAGGGCGGCGAGGCAATACTCGAAGAGATCACCCGCATGACGGGCGGCCGCGCTTTCTTCCCGACCAATGAGGTCGATCTGGAAGATGCAATCACCCGGATCGCGCTTGAGCTTCGCCATCAGTACAGTATTGGATATGTTCCGCAGGACGCTGGCCACGACGGCAGGTACAGAAAGCTGAGGGTGGTAGTGAATCCGCCAAAGGGCATGCCCCATCTATCGGTGCGTTGCCGCGACGGTTATTTTGGACAGAAGCTGGGAGAGCCGGTGGTTACCAGGTAACGCGGTTATTTCAGGCCGCTGCGACAGGCAGCGGCAACCGATGCCGAGGTTCAGGCATCGGTTAAACGAACACCATGAGGGTTGGCGAATGAAATTAGGGCCAACCCTTTGTTTCAGGCAAGGGATTGCTATACTTGTCTGAGAGTCCCGAAGAAATAATCCGCTTTAAATTGGAGTCCACGAAGTACCATGTCAGCTATAAGTAATACCTCTAAAAAGATATCGGTTGCGCTGATCCTAACCGCGTTCGTTCTGGCGTCCACGTTTATGCCGTCGATGGCAAGAGTCTCTGCCCAGACTAAACAGAAAGGGCAGGAGCAAAAACAGGAGCAAAAAAAGGATGACCAGGAGATAACCCTCGAAGCTCAGCTCGTACAATTGGATGTTGACGTGATTGATCACAACAACATGCCGGTTACCAACCTGAAGCCCGGACAGTTCCAGGTTTTCGAGGACAAGATCTCCCAGACAATCAAGAGCGTATCGCGAGAAGAAGTTCCCGTCAGCGTTGGTCTGGTTATCGACACATCCGGATCGATGCGCAGAAAGCTCCCGCAGGTCATTGATGCGGCCGTCAATCTGGTTAAGCAAAGCCGCCCGCATGACGAGTATTTTGTGGTCGATTTCAAGGATCCGGAATCAATCAATCTTGTCGAGGACTATACGACAAATCTCAACGACGTAATCGATGCGTTGAAAGATATGATTGCAAGCGGCGGTACTGCACTGTTCGACGCGTTATCCGTCTCGGCTGAGCACGCGAAAAAAGGCGGCAAGAATCGACGCAAAGCCCTGGTCGTTATCACGGATGGTGTTGAGAAGGATAGCTTTTATAAAAAAGACGAAGTTCTGGAAAAGCTGAGAGAGTGCGATGTGCAGCTCTACATGGTCGGGTTTACCAATGACCTGGACAAAGAGAGCGGATTGTTTCATCGCTCGGAAAAGACCGCTGCCGAAAAGCTGCTTAAGGATGTAGCGGACGATACCGGCGGCCGGGCTTTTTTCCCGACGGAGCTGAATCAAATGAAGGACATCTCTGATGAAATAGCCAGAGATTTACGACAGCAATATGTGATTACCTATATACCGTCGAATACGAAACACGACGGCACTTTCAGACGGGTTCAGGTTAAAGTTAACGATAATCGAAATCTGGTTGCGAGAACAAAGACCGGATATTACGCAACCAATGATGCGTCAACCACTCCCAGGAAGTAAAGGCGAGGAGCCCAGGGCTAAAGAAAATAAATAAAGACCCGCGTCGCTGCTGTCCGGCGGTTGCTTCTTTTATTGCGACCGCAATCCCCGGGATACCAATCCCCAGAAAAACAACATAAATCTATTGGGGGAGTGAGTTGTGAAAAACGCAGCACGTCCTTGTCGTGTTCTGTCCTTGTCGTTGGTTATTGCCACCTTGATGTTCGCTGGGTTAGGTAAGGCCCAGGAACCTTCCACCGCAAAAAAGGCCTCTCTAATCGAAGAAACGCCAATAAGTCTGACTTCCCGAATGGTTACGCTGGGAATCAGCGTCACCGATAAACAGGGACGTCCGATCAGCGGTCTGCGGCCGGAAGACTTTGAAATAATTGAGGACAAGACCCCACAAAAGATCGAACTGTTTGCAACCGAAGATTCGCCGCTGACCATTGCCATCGCGATAGATCGTTCGGGCAGCATGATGATCAATCACAAGCTTGAACGAGCTCTCGAAGCCGTAACAATGTTTTTAAACCAGAGTAATCCCGATGACGAGTTCCTGCTGGGGGTGTTCAATCAGCGGCTGAACGTAGTCCAGGATTTTGCACCGGGTCCGAAGCCCGCTCTTGAAGCCGTTAAACGATGCGAAGCACCAGACGGCGGCACGTCTCTGTACGATTCGATTTTTGAACTTGTAGACAGGATTAATCATTTCAACACAGAGCATCACAAGGCAATAGTTCTTCTCACCGACGGCGACGACAGGTCCAGTACGCACACGATCGAGCAGACCATCAAATACGCCAGCCAGGGCGACGTTCAAATTTACACGATCGGGATCTTTGGCGATGATTACAGTGCGACTGCTCGGGGATTTCTGAAGAAGATATCGGATGACAGCGGTGGTCGATCTTATTTTCCAGCCAAAGAGAAAGAGATGCCTAAAATCTGGTCTGAGATAGCGGGCGAGTTGCGCCACCAATACGGTATCGCATATTCACCGAGTAACAATCGATGGGACGGGAACTGGCGTAACATCAATGTCAAAGTTAAGAAACAGGATGGTATGCCGAAGATCAAGCTGCACACTCGCCGCGGTTATTTTGCATCAATCCCGGGCAGCGAACGCGGCCCCGTTGTTAAAAACGAGAACAAACAATAATTGATTTTCTCAGGCAAGGCGGAAGACTGTGGCGCAGACATTCAGTCTGCGCTGTTAAACTAACGCTCAATAAAAATGATTCGGACCCAACTCGAGCCAGCGCAGACTGAATGTCTGCGCCACAGTTTACGGACGTCTTTTGGCAATTTTTCGTCGGTAGCTGTCGGGTTGTGTGACCTTGTTGGTTTTCAGTTTTGTGCCTTTTCGATTACGAGCTATTCTCAAGCCCTCGAACCAGGCTATCGCCTCTGAATAAAAGGCGTACTTCTTCTCGTCTTCCTTAAACGCGGGCGTGTGATAATACCAACGTCCGTTCGATATTTTCGGGCGATGCACGAGGTGAAGCATCTCGTGATAAAGAATATAATCCAGTACATACCTGGGCACATCTTCAGCATCCAGGGTCTTGCTGACAATAATCGTGTTATGAACAGGGTCGTGATGGCCGAATATTCTGTAGGTTCTACGCTGGCTCCACGAAAGCGTCGGTTGCGAAAGCGTGTTATCAAAGTATATTGCGTTCAAACGCGCAAAAGACGACTCCAGGTTGTAGACCTTTCCCTGCGGTTCGCTGAGAAACTTACGGCCGCGTTTCCGTCGAGTCTGCTCTGACGATCTGACAACCTGCGGCGAAGTCGCATAGTTTCTGTACAACTGATCCCAGGTTTCGGGCACGCGTCGTCTGAAGAGCTTTGCCACCAGGATGAATGCAATCGCCCTCAGCACGGGCAACGGCGCATCGGTGAGCACATCCGAGATTCGAACAAAGACCCGGCGTTTGCGGACTCTGATTGTGTTGTTGAGCCCGGCATACGGATAAAAAACAACCTCGATATCCGGGTCCTCAGTGGTCCGTCCGATTTGAGAGAAAGCTTCCGTAAAATAGCGGTGAAGAATCCGGTTTTTCATAACACTGTCCAGGTTCTCCAAATTGTCTACTGTCCCTGTTGTTGTCATAGCCTACTGCCAGGGAAGAGTGACCCCGCTAACAGGGGGCGAAGTCAACCACTGGGGTGCGCTATTATGCTATGTAAAACGGATAAGCAGAGTCAATATAGACTGCGGTAAATCCCGTAACCTTTTGAAGAGAAAAGAATTTAAGTTTCAAAAGTTGGCCGCGTGCAGGGGTAAAAATGCCTTTTTTCAGATAGGACGTCTTCCGGCAAATCCACTTTCAACGTCGTGCCACCAGCCGATTTCATCTTCCCCAAGACGCCAGCAAAGATAGACAATGCGACCTTCGCGGAAGTGAGGGAAATCGCAAAGACCGCTATCGAGGTCTTTTATGATGACGCCCATCGTTTCGATAGCCTGCGCGCATTCACTGAATCGGATGAGCTCCAAAAGGTACTGCCCACCGCTAAACGATCCGCCGTTGAATTCGGCGTTGTCGCGAGCCTTTTGAATTTCAGGGTTGAGCTCTACCAGTTGTCCGCGATGGTGGATCAAACGTTTCAGCAGTTTTCGCAGCCTGGGTATCAGGCTGTTAGCTTCTTCAATTGTAAAGGTTCGCTGATCTGACATTAGTTGACGTTACAGACGGGTTACAGGAATGCGTAAATTATCATAAGGTTCTTACCGCGTACAAGTCGCTGGTATGATGTAGTCCAGGCGTTTGCAAAAATAGAAGGCAAAACCTAAAGAGCAGTTCGGCGAAAATGAGCACGGGTGAACAACCTAAAGCTATGAATCTATGAGTGTGAAGATCAGTTTTCCCAGCCATAGCGGCCGATCAGCGGGACGAAAACACAAGGTCCGTGATTTTCTTCGACAAAACCTGTCGCAGTGCGATGAACGCGAATTAATTCCTGTTTTTCATGTGGCCCGATTGGAATTACCAGATTGCCGCCTTCGGCAAGCTGATCACAGAGCGATTTTGGAATCTCAGGCCCACCGGCAGCGACAAGAATTCCGCGATACGGGGCGAACTCGCTCCATCCGATTGTGCCGTCGAAACATTTCACGCTTGCGTTATGAATACCCAAACTGATTAAAACCTGCTGCGCTGATCGAGCCAGTTCCGAGATACGCTCGATTGCAAGCACGCGGCCTGCGACGTAGGAAAGCACCGCAGTCTGATAGCCAGACCCAGCGCCGATTTCCAAAACACGGTCGTTAGGTCCGACTTCCAACAGCTCTGTCATCTTTGCAACCATAAACGGCTGCGATATCGTTTGCCCTCCCGCGATAGGCAACGCGTGATCTTCATAGGCTTTCGATTGCAAAGCTGATTCGACAAACAGGTGCCGCGGCACTTTATTCATCGCGGCCAGGACTCGCTCCGACCGGATTCCGCGCTGCCGCAACAGATCCAGCATTCGCTGTCGCGGAACCGCGTGAGTGTCATTGAGTGATAGCTGTTTCACGCCCTCTAAATATGCAATCGCAAGTCCAGTTTTGCTACTGGGAATCGTTAAAATTGAATTCTAATGATGCATTACGCCGTGCCAGTGCGCGATCTCTTCTAAGGCCCTGTAATCCGTCAAATCATTGCGCAACGGAGTGATCGAGACCAATCCTTTATTTATTGCTTCGTAATCGGTTCCGTCTTCGACGTTCCAGGTGCTTTCGTCTTCACCGATCCAATAGTAAGGGCGATTGCGCGGATCCAGCCCCTCGATAATCTTTGTCGCTACGGACTTTCGTCCCTGGCGGGTGACCATAGCGCCCATTATTGGCCCGATCGGAACATTAATATTAAGCAATGTTCCGTGCGGGAGGCCTTCTTCAAGAACCTTCTTCGCGGCAAAAACTGCGAATTCGGCGGCGTATTTGAAGTCGTAAGTCCTGTCCGCCGTTGACATCAGCGATATCGCGATAGCGGGTATGCCAAATATCGTTCCTTCCAATGCGCCGGCGACAGTTCCTGAATAGGTGGTATCGTCGCCAAGGTTTGCTCCGCGATTGATTCCTGAGACTACCAGGTTGGGAAGTCCTTCGGTGAAAACCTTCTTCAACGCAAGCGTTACACAGTCAGTCGGTGTCCCGTCAACCGCAAACCGGTGATCGCCAATTTTGTCAATTCTGAGAGGACGGGTTAAGGTAAGCGAATGTGACGCTGCGCTCATTTCGTGCGCCGGCGCTACAACAAATACTTCGCCCACCGATTTAAGAGCTTCGGCCAATTCGACAATACCCGCTGAATTTACGCCGTCGTCGTTTGTTACAAGAATCTTTGGCATCGTTACAACCATTAACGCAAAAAGGGGTGAGCAGGCACGCCTGGCTCTGCTCACCCCTTTTACAAGTTAAATGGTCGGGACGACTGGATTTGAACCAGCGACCTCACGCACCCCAAGCGTGCGCGCTACCAGGCTGCGCCACGTCCCGACATGCAACAGATCGTCTTCAAAGGAGCGAAAGGTTATATAGCATCCGCATCCGGCAAAGTCAAACAAGTCACATATTAGCAGCAGTCGCTTCTGTGATGTGTTTCGCGAAATCTATTACTCGGTGTTCGACCCAGAACCGATCGTAGTCCTCGCCACCGTTCCCGATGAAACCGACATGCGCGCCAAAGGTGGTCGGGCAAAAAGTAATCCAGGGATTACCTTTAAACGGGTTCGAGTCGAACATACTGAATGGAATGAACGGGTCGTCCATTGCGTGAACAATGATTGTTGGGATCTTTATTTTAGGGAGCAGTGGTTTGGAACTCGCCCGGGTGTAATAGTCATCGGCGTTGGCAAAACCGCCGTTTGGCGCGGTGTAAATCTCGTCAAACTCTTTGATGTTTCGAATTCGATCCAGTGGTTTCGGATCGAACAGATCCGGATAAAGCGCGAACCTGCGTCGCATACGCCGTCGCATACTGAAGACGAAATTCCAATGGTAGATTCTGTTGGCTGGCTTCATTATCTCTTGAATGCTCGCGTGCAAATCAATGGCGGGCGACACCGCGAAAATTCCGCGAATTTCCGATTGAGGGTTATCGGTGTATTCAGCAGCCAGCTTTAAAACGATATTACCTCCGAGCGAAAAACCGGCGAGAAAAATATTTTCGATTTTGTCCGTCTTAACCAGGTGTTCTACTACTCTGCGCACGTCACCGCTTCGACTGGCGTTATAGAGCGTATTTGAAAGATGCTCGCTTCCGCCGCAGCCACGCATGTTATATCTGATGGCATTGAACCCGGCGCGAAACGCCTTATCTGCCGTTCCCAAGGCATATTTCGAACTGCTGGATCCTTCCATCCCGTGAACGATGAGAACTGTTGGGCGATTCTGCTTATCTTTCTGCCAATGGCAATGAACTAAAACTCGCTGATCGGGATCGACCTCTATAATTCGCGAATCGACAGGTAATTTCTCGTTTGAATAATGTCGCGGAAGATAGCTCGGGATAATCGTCATCAAGTGACGATTGCGCAGTGTTCGATAAGGCTCAAACCGCCACTTATCCGCTAACGCGTTAAGCCGAATGATTTCGTCCGAAGATGAGAGAGCCACGCTGCTCATTCAATATTATGATGCTCAATTGAGCTCAAGAAGTTTGCTTGATTTACGAATACGACTATTCTCAGTCAGCCGGATTTAATAGGGGCGTGAACTTTAGTCCGCGCAAATATAAACCGATCAAGGTTACCAGGTAATACTCAAATTAGAACACGAATCGGTTGTAACTTTTAGTCTTGAGCGCTTTCCACCTTGCGCGGACTAAAGTCCACGCCACGATTAAAATGTTTGTCCGAATCTTATGTGAAAGACATTGCTCGGTTGCTGAAGCTGGATCCCTTGCGCTGAGAAAAATACCGGCGGATCCAGCAGATGACCAAAATCCACGCCTATTGGACCGATCGGCGTCTTTATCCTTAATCCGATACCGATTGTATTCGTCATTCCGCCAAAACTGATATCCTTGGGGTGCTGGAAAACATTTCCCAAATCGTAAAACGGAACCAGCCGGAATGGTCCGCCGATTGGAATTCTTAATTCCGTGTTGAAAACCACCAGTGCGTCGCCGCCAATCGGCACCAAGGTTGGCACTCCATTCGGAGTTGTGGGCTCAAGTATCCCCTGCGGACCCGCCTCTTCAAATCTGAATCCGCGCAATGTAGTTACACCGCCGGCAAAGAAGCGCTCGCTAATGGGCAGCTCTCGTTCAGGTTCAGAGATAACGCCATCGCCGTTTCGGTCAAATACCTTGAAAGGCGCTGCCAGACCCAGTCTTGCGGCGAATGCCAGGACCGAATCATGAATGAGCGGAACGGATTTCGGCAATGTATGATAGTTCTGGAAATTTCCGAAAAACTTATTGTAGTTTTCGTTGCCACCTAAAAAACTCGCCGCGAATGTGTAATCCGCGCTGAACAGCTTTCCTTTTTCCGGATCCACGACGCTGTCTCGCGTGTCTCTGGTAAAACCAACTGAAAGATCGCCCAGGCGTATCGATTGTTCGTTGCGCGCGATTTCCAGTATCGGAATGTTCTGGATGTTGAAAAGCTTTACGTTTTCAAAATCATAACGAGCGCGCACGGAGGTGTGATCATTCAGTCTGTGTTGAAGCTGAGCATAAGCGGCAAAACGATTAACACCGAACGCCGGACCGGATGTTCCGGACTGAACTATTCCATTAACGATTACTTCAGGCACAAACGCCCGGACGTTAGTGTTGTGATCGTAGTAAACGGAAAGAGTCAACGGCCACTTTGTTCCCATCGGTCGCGGGTCGTTGTACAGAATCTGGCCCAGCTGGTCGCGAGCGCTTATGCTGGTTCGGATTGTCGCGCTGTTTGCCCTGCCAAACAGATTCGAATGGGTTATCTCGAGAAGTCCGCGTGGACCGACGTCGGTTGAATAGCCAAGCCCGTAGGTGAGAAGCAGCGGTTTGGCTTCGGTGACCTTAACGACGACCCGGCGCTCAGAACCCTGAGCGTTGATTTTTTCAGGACTAATATTTACTTCGCGAAATGCGCCTGTCGCGTAAAGATCGCGCTGCGATTGCCGCATCGCCTGCGGGGTCAGAACATCGCCGGTATTGAAAGCCAGGAACTGACGGATAGCGTTCTCGTGCGTCGCAACTTCACCCGTTATTTTTATTTCGCGAACGACGGCCCTTTCGCCTTCATCCACTGTGTATTTAAGGTGAACTTTGTTGCCAGGCAGATCTTCAATATCCAAATTGGTGGCGACGTCGAGAAAGCCTTTTTGAGCGTAATAAGTATCGATTTTCTGAGCGCCCTGTCGCGCGGCCGTTAAATTGAACGGTGCGCCTTTCGCAAGATCAACCTGTTCGCGCACATCTTCTGCTTCGACGGATTTTATTCCGTAGATTGTGATCTCCGAAACGGAAGATAGCGGACCCGGATCGACACTGAACGTTACGACAAGATTCTCGCTGTTGATCGATATTCCCATTCGCGATGTAACCTGCGCGGAGCGATAACCAGCGTCGGCCATCGCTTTGCGAATGGTTTCACGATCGTTTCGCAATCTGTCAGTGCTGGTAATTCCACGAGCCAGACCCCCAAGGAACGGAAGATTCGACAGCAATGGTATGCCACCCACGAAACTGGCCTGCTGAGTTTCGAGCTTGCTCTTAATGTCGTGGGTATTGAGCATCGGCGCGCCCTCGATCTCGACTTTCTCGAGGTCATACCGTCGATCCGGAGTCACGTCATAGACGACATGTACGCTTTCGCCTGAGCAGTCAAGGGGCTCGCAGCGAGCCTTAACGTCTGCGAAGAAATATCCTTTTTGCTGTAGATAATTCTTCATGTTGACTTCGCCCAGCCTCATTAGAGCTCTGCTGTATCCTTCGCTTTCGATGGGCAATTGGCTTTTCTGCGCGCTCTTGCTTATTTTGACGTCAGGAGAAACGACATCCACGACAGCAGGGGGACGAACCGTCTTTTCGAATTTGGGCTTAATTCCCGGTGTAAGGTCCGCGGAAAAATCTTTTCCTAATGCAAACCGTTTTCGGCCGCGAATATCGAACGTGAAAATATTATCCGTGGTTGTTTGTGTCGCCTGCAGACCTCCCTGGCTGTAGCCGGCTATGACAGAGAAACGATTTGTAAGATCGTATTCGAGAGAAATCACCTGATCCTGTTCGGATGAAAGATTCGTCGAGTAAAGGAACGACAGGTTTCGAGCAAGCTGGCGACCTATCGTCAGTCTCGCGGCAGGGTTGGTATTCGGCCGAATTATCGGATCGATCTGGAACTGGCTAAGCCCAAATCGTTGCTGGGCCTGCTCACCGAGGGGATTGAACAACACCTCTGACGTGAGCAGGGAAGCGGCCGTAGTCAATCCCGATTGAACCATTTGATCGCTGTTCACTGTACCAGTGTCGGTGCGTCCTGTGGCAATCAGAGATAAAATTTCTGCTCGTGTTAATTGAGGGTCTGAATTCAGAGTCAGGTCCAGGTCATTTATGGGCCCGCGGATTCCCACGTAAATTTCATCTCCGCTGACAGTGGACTCCGCTTCCAGATTGACCTCGGGAACAGATCCCGCTCCGCCAGTCATTATTAAGGTTCCAGCAGTGATATCGTATTTCTGACCACGGAATTTGATCGTTCCCCCGTTCAGGCTGATTCGCCCTGTTACATCGGTATTGCCAAGCGTGCCGCCAACGTGTAACGCGGCCGTAGCGACCGTATTGACGGTAGTGTTGCGAACCAGCAGCGTATCAGGAGCATTGATATTTACGTCCAGATTGACAGGAATGCCGAATAAGATCGTCGGGCTGCCCGAAGGGCCGCTTATTCCAAGATCGAATCCGGAGCCTCCGCCTCCGGCCGTCGCCAGAGCGCTGAAATCGAAATTCGACAGGTATTCGCCCTCGGGTATATTGATCGTGCCACTGACAGTCTGACCCTGCGGGGTACCGGCAAATGTCAGCGTACCCTCAGCGACGACCGATGCGCCCTGATAATAGAAGTCTACTCCGCTGGCCTGAAGCTTAAAATTCCAGTCGCTCGGCTTGAAAAGTTGAGCAAGTGTGATCGATCCTGCCGCCGTGATCGTCCCATCGTTTGCCGTGGCTTTGAAACTCTGTAGCGTTATCTTATCGCCCGCCAAAGTAATCGAACCGGTGGCGTTGACGAGCTCAACGGGTATCTCGGTCGTCTCAACCGATCCATCACGAAGGGCCATCGATCCCGACAATTTTGGATCGCTGACCGTCCCCATCGCGTGCGCATCAATATCCAGTTTTCCCTGCGCCGATATATCGCGGGAAGATGCGGTCAACAACGCCAGATCGGCCGTGCCTGATAGTGAAAAGTTCATTGAGGCTTCAGCGTTCAAGGCGAGAGTTCCGCCAACCAGCAGGTTGACTCCCTGTCCGCTGATGTGAATCTGGTCGACCGTCACCTGCGGTCCTTGGAGACGGATGGAGACAGGGGTGCTGACGGTTATCGGAGTGCCGTTCGCCGCCAGGGTAATAGCGGAGATCGTAAAACTCCCTCGCAGACGATCCATCGTGAGCTCGTCATTGTCGTTGTACACGGGGCCGCTTACTCGCAATGATCCTGTCAAATTCCCGGCCAGAGTATTGGCCAAATCGGGATAGAGAATCGCCAGCGCCGCACTTATATCCAGATTCTTAAGATCGGTCGAGACTGTAATCGGGGTTCCCGGAGCTTTGAGGTCGAGCGTGGCAGTCAAAGTTTGAGGCGCTCCGGTAACACCCGTCACCACGTTAAGATTTATCTTTCCGTCAGGCGTGGTTCGTGCTGTTACTTGCAGCGGTCCGGCCTGTCGCCCCGCTATCGCGATATTCTGTCCCTGCGCATCGATCTCTACATTCAGCTTTGCAATATCCTGGGCATTACCTGATGCCTTGAAGGTTCCATTTGCGGTGCCGGTGATTGCCGGGGCTTTCGGACTGATCGAAGACGCCAGCACGGCCAGATCGACATTTTCCGCGCGACCCTCTACGGTAAAGTCCGACGTTTTGAACGTGTACGTTCCATCCGCGATCAATCTGCCTTGCGGCAGCTGTAGATTGATTGTCTCAAGGTGGGCAGTTTCGCCGTTAAAACTGATTCTCGCTTGAGCGGAATTAACAGTCTGTCCGGCCAGTGTCCCGCTGGTCAAATTCAGATTGACCGTCCCTTGTGGCGAGCTCGGCAGATTCGTCAAATGCGCATCACCATTCAAAACTCCTGTCGCAACCGTTTGGTCAGAAGACAAGCCCAATGAAGTCATCAGTGCGCTCAAATCCAACTGCTGAAACACTGCGTCCAGTTTGCCCGTTGTCGACGTTCCTTCGAGAGGCGTATCCAGGCTGAACGTCACTTTCCCGCCGGTGCTTTGGGTCAGCAATCCGTTATCAACTTTAATTCCAGCAGGCGAGTAGAGCAGATGCAGTGAAAGACTTCCCAGCATCGCGTCGCTGAGCCCCACGCTCGCCGCGTTCACATCAGTAGCGATTGTCGGGTTGGTCAATTGACCCGTAATCGTTCCTGACGCCGTAAAGTTTCCAGCAAGCGATGGCCTCCAATCGGAAACGGCGGACGGCATGACATTTAACGAGTCTGCAATCGTCGACAATTCTTCAGCCTGCGTAGATGTGACTGAAAACGTCAGATTCGAATTTCCCCCAGGCGAAAGCGATCCGCTAGCCGTTACGTGAGAGACATTGGTATTCAAGTTCAGCTGGCTGATATCGTATGCGCCGTTTGCGGCCTTTAACGCGAGAGTTCCATTCACTGGAATCGCATTTCCGGTCTGGGTTGTTTGCGCAGTCAATTGCGCGTTTAATGAACCCGTCGGCAGCTTCGGATTACTACTGGGAAATGAAAGGTCTGCATTGCCACTGACAGTTCCCGTAACCGGAGCATCGCCCGATGCGACCACTTTATAAATATCGTGAGTCGCGAGTTTGTCGAAATTAACCGCGACATGAATCGCTCCGCCCCGTGATAATTGCGCAGTCAGGTTGCCGCTGGCGGTCCCGCCCATCAATCCGGCGCTGAAATTGTTTAGCGCAACCTGTTTGTTGTCGGCATCGAGCTTGCCTTTAATCTGCGCAACATCAACGCCCTGAAAAGCAGCGCTCTTTACAGCCAGATCCCCGGTGACCTTATAGCGACCGTCACTTGTCTCAACTTTTGCGGCACGAAGTGCGACTTCATTCGCCCGGCCTTCCGTTGTCTCCACGCGACCAATTGCTGCCTGCGGTGTTGAGACCGTTATTCGGCCGTTATCGTAGTCACCCCGTGGGGCATTGATGACGACGTTCGCGAGTCGGTTCTTGTCAATCGCAGCCGATTCGGCGCGTACTTCCTTGGCAGAGAAAGCAACTTTATTGTTTTCGGGTTTTACGAGGATGTCCTCGACTCGAAGACCGTGAACGCGCCCTTCAGGTGCTGACAGATCGTTGCTCGTCAGTTTTCCCGCAAGCTGATATTGGGTGGTCTTACCGGTGACCTGTCCATCAAATGTCGCATCGCCTTTTAATTCTTCATCTGGCAGAAGCAGTTTTGTTAGTTCTGCCAGCGAGCTCTGCGCATGCACGTTCAAATTGTAACTGGGACTGTGCCAATCGGTGACGGTACCGCCTATAGTCAGAATTGCTGGCGTCGATTTGAATGCAAAGTTAGTTACATCCGCGCCGTTGTCGCCGATTTTCGTGGTTACGTCGAGGCTGTCAAAGTTTGTATTGCGACCCTGATAGGTAAGCGTCCCGCCATTGGCGTTGAACGTAACGTTCAGCGACTGATGATCGGGCGCGGGCGCGACACCGGCATGCAGGTTCTGAAGAACTGCCTGTATATCAACCTGTTTGTCATCCAAATGAACAGTGCCGTTCGAAATCTCGCCGATCATTTGGGAATAGTCGAAAGTGATCCGATCCGGAGCCGATGGCGGCGGTGTGTGCAATCCTTCAAAGATGGAATGACCTTTTGGATCGTTCGTATAGTACAGATCTACGCCATCCAGGTTGAGCTGTTTAAATATGATTTCTCGGCGAAAACTCAGTGCGAACGGGTGTTCGACGTGGGCCGTCAATATTGCGCTGTTTACCGAAACAACTAACTGATTCGTTTTGGCATTGTAGATTTTAACATCATGAACTTTGGCGGTTTCAGCTCGCCAGCCGATTTCCAGTCCGCCGATCTCGGCCCGCAGGCCGTATTCCTGAAGCGCCTCCTGTATGGAGCTAATGACGTATTGATTGAATCGCCCGGAACGGACGTAATAAACCAGGGCCACGCCAGCCAGAATTATCAAAGCCAGCAAACCAATCCCCACATAAAAAAAGGTCCTGCGACGAGGAAGTATCGGCGGCGCTGGCGGCGGTGTTTGTGGCGCCTGAGATTCAGGGGCAGTGCTCATAATCTCCTGTCTTTATGCGTCAATTACAAACCAATTCAGCGATGGAAATCAAAGTGACAGGCGGAATTACAATTTCATGTCTTTTTTTATGAAACGCTCCCGCAAGAACTGTCTTGAACCAATTCACAATACAAGAACACCTATGGTTCGATTAAGCCTTAGCAAAGCTATTGCCAAAGCAGCAAAGATGTCGCCAATGAATTCTCCTGTTATTGCCGAACATCGCCCCCCTAACCTCGGCCGGCCTATTATATAGGCACGTTCAGCCGACATCAATTTACCAAAAGGGCACAAGTAATACATTTCAGGTTAAGGAAAATTGAAGACACCGGGTAATTCATATCGAATGCCACGCGGCATGCATGTACCCTGATGGGCAACTTACGGTCGTTGACAACCATCTACGCCGTAGTACCATTGGGGCGGTCCCAGAACACGCCTCTTCCCTGAGAAACAATTCAAGGTTTTTGCAACGGAGACAGGTTGTGCGGGCAAGAAGTAGAACTCAAACGCAAAATCCCGATGCGGATTTATCCACCCTCGATTTCCTCTCCTGGGCCAGATACGAGCTTTCACGCGAAGCGACTCTAAAAATACGAATTACCGGTCACAGCATGAATCCCACACTCGTGGATACTGAAACGGTAATTATTGAGCAGATCACAGCTAATGAAATAAACGCTGGTGATATTGTACTTTACGCCAGTCTCAACGAAACAGCCGTCATTCAGCGAGTTCTTCGAATCGAAGAGGATTCTTACGGTCCGGTAATGATAACTCGCGGTGATGCCTGCGAATTTGACAACGTTCCAGTGCCAAGCATTCGGGTTCTCGGGCGTGTAACCGGCGTCGAGCGGGATGGAGTAGTTGTTCCTCTGAACCAGCCACGGTTGAATTGGTGGCAAAGATTGTTGATCTGGCTTGGATTGAAAGATCAACCTTAAAGGTACTTTCGGATCATCCTTCGCCAGTGCGGCCAGTCGTGACCGGTGCCATCGGTCCAGTAATCGAAATTGACGGGCACGCCTTTATTCTGGAGCCTTCCGACCAGTTCTTTCGTGCTTTCCTGGCAGATGCCTACGTCCCAATCGCTGGTTACGATGTTCCATTCAATTTGCCGGTGTCTATCCAGGTACCAGGGATCACTCAGGTCTTTTAAATATTCAACAGGAGTGTTGAAATAAACATCCTCATCCACGTAACCATCAGTAATATTGTTCAAAGTGTACGATCCGCTCAACGCGACAACTTTGTTCACGTGATCAGGATGCTTCAACGCATAGTTAACCGCCAGGTATGCGCCAAAGCTTGTTCCCGTTACGATTGTGAAATTGTTAGGATTACGATGACGAATGAAAGGCAGCAGCTCGTTTCCGATATAATGCTCCCAGGCGTTATGACGCTGCGCTCGATGGTTCGGATGAATGCCTTTATTATACCAGCTGTATCGGCCTTCACTGTCGGGACAATAAACCTGGATAAATCCCTGATCAATTTTGTCTGCCAGCGAGTCGATCATCTGAAAGTCTTTCCATTCTGTAAAGGTGGCGAACGATGTCGGAAAGACGATCACGGGCGCGCCCCCGTGACCAAAGCTCAATAACTCCATATCGTGCCCGACAGAAGGGCTATACCAGCGGTGATATTCTTCGTGCACCCGATGCCTCCAGCAGGTTATTTTTTTTAAGTTTTGCAGATTAGCTTAACAGATTACCGATTATTGAGAAAAGTATTTGCGTATTGGCCACACGGAGTGACAAATCAGACGAATCTTCACATTCTTTCGCGGAAAAACCGTCACTGTTTCAGGGATACTGTTTTTGCTTGAATAACAACGAAAAACAATATATAACACTTAGCCATAGAGAGCGTGATGTTTTTCTTACAGAGACCTGTCGCTTGGCCCGGACATTCAGGTTCTCTTGGTAAGCGTTTCTTTGAAGCGCACATTCAGCCATCAAACAGAGGGATTTGTTGACTTAACTGCCAGACCGCACCGACGGCGGTGCTTCAGGTGGGGGCGTCTCCTTGGGGAGAGGACGCCTCTGAGCGGGCGGGGTAAGGAGCCAAACGGTGGTAACCCTCACAATCGCCGTTCTTGCCCCATCCGCGTTTTCTCCTGGATTTAACTTCGGCAGGATTTGTCAAAGCGTTAGGTCAGCGCCCCTTACTTCCGGCAGTTTGCGTCAATTCCGATTCTTCAATCGTTTTCGTTCTTACAATCAAGACAGGACATGGCGAAAGATGTAGTAATGGTCTGACCACCATTGAATCTTCCAGCGGCACCCGCGCGTGCCATGCCGTAACGATCAAATCGACTTTGTGGTCACTTGCAAAATTAACAATCTCCTCAGACGGAAGACCGGAAGCCAGGTGAAGTCGCAAGCGAAGTTTGCTGACCAATTCCGACTGCGTGATTATGAATCGCTCTAAAAACTCTCGCGCCCATAGTGGCCATTCGTGCTGCGGCTGGTCCATATACCTGCCAACCATATATGTTCCTGGTTCCTTTGGCGGTCGCACGCCGGAAGTAGCGATATGCAGTATCAGCAATTCTGCGTCACGTCGCAGTGCGATTTCAGCCGCCGGCTTTACAGCATTTGCGGCTGTGGGTGTTCCGTCTAGCGGTACCAGAATACGTCTGACGCGCTTCAGGTGCTCCTCTTCAGTTTTGATGCTGTCCGGGCGAACGGATAGGACAGGGCAGTCAGCTTCTTGAACTACACGTTCGACCACAGAGCTTATTTCCGAGCTGGATAGGTCGTGACCAGGATGCATAGTCATAACTATCAATTCCGCGGAAATGTCTCCGGCTGTCTTCAATATTTCCGTCGCCGGGTCGCCGGTCGATGAGTGAAAGACCACGCCTACCATCTCTTCAGGCTTGAGTCCCAGTTTCGCCACCATCTGCTCTACCGTCATTTCCTGCGGCGCCACGTGAACGATGTGCAGAACGGCCGACATGGTTTTCGCCGCCGCTTTTGCCGGTAACAGCGCAGCGTTCGCCTCTTTCGTCCCATCAAGCGGTAACAACACGGTCGGAGCCTTTTGTTGACCCTCCATAACCTCTCCTTGTTTGAGATGAAAGCAGAGCGTTAAGCCACGGTTCCCTCAAGTGTCACTCTTTGCGTTCATCGAATATCAGCCATTGCTTACGAAATCCTGTTGTCGGTAATTCGGGGTATCAGTCAACGAATTTCCATTGACCGCCGTCGAACAAGCCGTTGTAAATGCGACCACGCTCTAACTGGTTCCAATTTCCACTGCCTAGCCTTAGCGGCAGCGAGCCCGGCCCTTCGACGGTCAGCTGAATCGTCAACGGATTTGACTGCAGCTTTACCTGAACAACTCGACCGTGCCACGTTACTGAGAAAGTCACCGATTTCCATTTTTCCGGCAGCCACGGATCGAAACTAAGCCCTTCCCGCGTCACCCACATTCCGGCAAATCCGAAGACAATCGCCTGCCACAATCCTCCGCACGCCGCTGCGTGAACGCCTCCTGCCGCGTTGCCCATGTTGTTTTGCAGATCGATTTCGGAAGCCATCTTGAAGTAACGCTCGGCTTCGCGGGTTTCGCGCAATCGTGCGGAGATAACACAGTGGATGCTCGGACTGAGACTGCTGCCGTGACCGGTCCTCGGCTCGTAATATTTGTAATTAGCTTGTTTAACTTCGAATGGATAATCGTCCGGCAAAAGATGAAACAACAGGATGACGTCAGCTTGTTTTACAACCTGTGAGCCCTGGGTTTTCTCTCGCCCAAGCAGCAGATCCATTGGCGCAGTGCGGGGCTCGTATTCCCGAAGGTCGATATACTTCAGGTTATAAAAGCCTTCGAACTCTTCGATCAGACGAGTCTTTTCGTCATAACTAATCAGCAGTCCGTCCGCAACCTCAGACCATTTCTGGAGCTCGTCTTCGTCTATCGACAGCTTGTCGATTAAAGAAGCATGTTGATCGGGATCTTTATCGCGCAGCCATTTGTATATCTGTAATCCATAGCGAAGCGTCCACCTGGCCATCGTGTTGTTGTAAACGCTGTCGTCTATCGACTCGTGGTATTCATCCGGACCCATTATCTTTTGAATGTGATAGCGCCCATCCTGCTCAAGCACGGCACGGCTCGCCCAGAAACGCGATGTGTCCAGAATTATCTCTGCCGCGCCATCCAGCAGCAGCGATTCGTCTCCTGTCGCCTCGACGTATTGCCATATTGCGTATGGAACGTCGGCGCTGATGTGGTGTTGTTCGATTCCGCTCAGAACAGGAACAACAAGACCTTCGGGATTGATCACAAACGGCGGCGTGGTCTCATCGCCGGATTCCGCGGATTCCCAGGCGTACAATGCCCCTTTGTATCCGGCCTTTGCGGCTTTCCTGCGCGCTCCATCGATCGTATGAGATCGGTAGCGCAACAACGCCCGAGCCGTCTCCGGATGCGTGTAGGTAAAGAACGGCAGCATGAACGTCTCAGTGTCCCAGAATACGTGTCCTTTATAAGATTCGCCGGACAATGTTCGAGCGCCAATCGATACTTTCTCGTCTTTGGGATTCGCCGCGATCAACATGTGGTAGAGAGAAAATCGTATTGCACGATTCGCTTTTTCATCGCCTTCGATCTCGACATCCGCGATCCGCCACCTTTGTTCCAGCGCGCCTGAATGCTTGCGAAACAACTCATTAAAACCGGTTTCACGGGCGCGTTTGACGTGCTCCACTGCGTTCTCAACCGGATCTGCTGAATCGCGCGATGTGTAGACGGAAACGTGCTTAGTCAGGGTGTATTCGTGACCGATAACCGCGTCGATATCCCAACATTCGCCAACCTGATGTGGCTCAGTCAGGAACGCGCAATCCTGTTCAAATGATCTTCCCAGCAAATCGCAACATAGATCGGCCATTTGTGCCATAGCCACGGTTATTCCGGACTTAACAGTGCATGCTGCATACACGACGCCGTGTGGGCTGATTCCTCGCGACTGAACCGGGGTAAGATGTGCGGCGCCGCCAGCATTTGTTACTCGTCCGTCAATTGCCGCTTCAAGACGAATTCGGCCACTGTAGTTTTCCGGCGTTATCCTCAGTTGAAGCGCAAGCGCATGCTGATCTGCAAAAGAAGCAAACCGATCGGCGATAATCCGTGTGATTCGGCCTGAACGATCATGCTGTCGCCATTCGCGGTGCAGAACGCCATTGCGCATATCCAGGGTGCGAACGTGTTCCAAGAGCTGACCATTACCGATCTCCAGCGATTCGCCTTCAACATAAATACGCACGCTTAACCAGTCGGGTGCGACAACCAGATCGGGTATTCCGTCGCTTGCCGAAGGAGGATCGAACACGCCTGCTATAAAGGTGGCAGGGCGCGAATATGCATTGATTTCGACTACAGAACCCCGAGTTCCCAAATACCCGTTACCAACTGTAAACAAGGATTCGATATCGTGCTCGCGAGCCGGATCGAATCCCTCTTCCCGTATTAGCCAGGCCGGGTCCTGGATGATAATCTCACCGATGGAGCGACTTACCATCGTGCTCATTTTTCCCTCGCCTCCTGTAGAACCTCTCGCATGAGCTTTATTTGTGTTTCCAGTAAGTGGATGAAACGCGCCGGTCCGCCGGCCAGGTGAATAACGTTTTCTGGTACGCCGTTGGGTTCAGGTCCGACCGAGACATAGACCGCGTTGCGGGCTTCAGGAGTCACCATTTTGAAATCGCTCCCTTCGAAACCGGCAATTGGACCGAATTCGTCTCCCGCAAACAGAACGTCGTTTGATGGAACATTCTTCTTTCTGGCTAGTTCATTCATCACCCAGGACACCGAGTCGCTTTTATCAGTAAGCCCGACTTCGATGTGTTTTACGTCGGTCGTTATTCGCGCATCCCGAAGACCCTCTTCCGATGAAATCTGTTTGGTTAAATCGATAGCTTCGCGAATCCCACCGTTCCAGCCGTGGCTCTTCAGCCGATTTTCCGTAGCGACAAGCAGGTCACCAATCTGCGACTTTGGCGGATCAACCCATTCCGGCTCCGGAATCAAATCGATCTTTCGGCGATTTACTCGATCGTAAACGATCTCTATCTTCACGCCGCTACGGCGCTGGATTTCGTCGCGAACTCTTTCCGCAATCCTCGTCAGTTGATTGTTTTCTTCTGTCGATGCTGCGCGGATATGAAGAGGGATCTGGTTCGAATCCTGATCGAATCCGAATACTTCCGAGCCCCGGTTTGTGCAGATAAAGAGATTCTGTTTATGCGGCCCCTTTATTGTCGAAGAGAACTGGCGGTCCACGTTCTTGAAGTTTGTTCCGGTTATTACAACGATCTGAACACCTTGTTGCATCAGGTATTCCAATCGCATCGTCACCATCGTGGCGTCGGCCGCTCGATTCTCGACGGCTGTGCCATCCCAATCGAATGCGATTATTTTAAAAGGATGATTCAGACGCTTCATTCCGTCTTCTGTCATCGATGATTCGACTTGAAAGTCTGTGCTGATAAGGGTGCTGCTCAACGTTCCTCCTCCTGATTATTCAAGACAAATCCTTTTACTTTGTTCGTAGTTCCGCCTTCAGGCGGTTTCTTTTTCTGAAGAACCGCCTGAAGGCGGAACTACGAACTCTTTTATTAAGGCGCAGCGATCGGATTGATCGTAGGCCCGCCTGCGTAGAGTTGAGGCGCATGATCGAATTTCTGTTTGCAGCCAGCGGAGCAAAAATAATAAGTAGTCCCGTTATATTCCGATGTTTCTGTCGACACCTGCGTGTCGACCTCAGTGCCGCAGACAATGTCGGTCACAGTCGACGGTTTGTTCATTTCGCTCTCCGGACCCGTTGCAAAGCATCTGAAAAAACAAGTTATTCGTTAAAGAAGCTCGTCAGCGGCGAGCAACCGGATATGAGTAGCAAGACATATTCCGCAGGCGAAATTGCGTGTGGTGAGCTGTTTAGGAGTGAAATCCGACATTCGATCAGTTAGGATTGTATTATTAACGAGCATACTTCCTTCGGAAAAAATCCAGTTTCAATCTTGTCTTTACACACAGCTAGGTTTCAAGCAAAGTAGCATTCAGGGTAACAGCGATATCGCACTTGAGTCGTGAGAGATTATGCAACAGTCGCCGCAGATGGCCGACATCGTAACCGGGATCATGGTTTTGCTGCTGATAGCCGTCGTGGTACTGGCCATCAGCAGAAAGCTTAAACTGCCATTTACCGTAGTTCTGGTTGTCGCAGGCATTGGTTTGTCGATATTGTCAAATGCGCATCCGGGTGTTTTACCTGCGCTTCACAACCTGGAGATTTCCTCATCCCTGATTCTCTATGTGTTTCTGCCGACATTGATCTTTGAAGCAGCATTCAATCTTGACGTTCGGGAATTGCAGGACAATATCGGATCGGTTTTGGCTCTGGCTGTTCCTGGTCTTTTGCTGTCGACGGGAATCATCGGTCTGATCGTTCATTTTACGACTTCAATTCCGATGCCCGCTGCGCTTTTGCTGGGCGCGATTTTAAGCGCCACCGATCCGGTCGCGGTGATTGCGGCATTCAGGCGACTGGGAGCACCGCTGAGGCTGACGGTCCTTGTTGAAGGCGAAAGCCTGTTCAACGATGCAACATCTGTTGTCCTGTCGCGAATTATCCTGGCTGTGGTTCTCGGCGGAGTAGTATCGGGACGGGTGGTCGCAAAGGGTGCTCTGGATTTCGTTTTAGTCTTCGTTGGCGGACTGTTTGTCGGCTGGGTTCTGGGCTTCATTGCCGGTTATACGATCAGCAAGATCGAGAATCATTTTATAGAGATCACTCTCACGACAATCCTTGCCTACGTTTCTTATTTGTTCGCCGAGCAAACTCTGCACGTCAGTGGAATAATGGCGACCATTGCAGCCGGCTTAACGATGGGCGGTTGGGGACGCACGAAAATCTCGACGCCGGTACGCGATTACCTGGAGCATTTCTGGGAATATATTGCTTTTCTGGCGAACGCGCTGATTTTTTTGATGGTCGGACTCGGCATTAACCTGACAGCGTTGAAAGGAGCGCTGGGACCGCTGATCTGGGTTGTTGTCGCTTTGCTGTTGTCGCGTGCTGCTGTCATTTACGGATTGATGCCGTTCGTAAAGCGGTTGCCAAAGGCCGAACATCTCAGCCGAGCATATCAGGCAGTCATCTTCTGGGGCGGTCTGCGTGGAGCGATAGCCCTTGCGATCGTGTTAAGCCTGCCTGCGTTCCAATACAGGGAAACATTCGTGGCGCTGGTTACCGGTGCGGTCCTGTTCACTTTAATTGTGCAGGGCTTGACCATCGAACCATTAGTTCGAGTGCTGGGTTTGGACCGACTGCCGCTCGCGGACAAGCTGGTGCGGCTGGAAGAAGATTTTGCGGCAAAACAACACGCATTAAATCGGCTTCCCGACGTACTGGGCAACGCAAAGTTCTCCTCGACCGTTGCGGCGCGATTGCAAACGGAGTACGAAACGACCCTGGCTCGCATAAAAGCGGAGATAGAGGATTTGCACAAACAGGAACTCGGCGATGATAATCAAAAACGATCACTGCTTTTCCTGCGCGGACTTTCAGAAGAGAAGACGTTGTATATAAACCTTTTTAACAAAGGATTGCTGACAGAGCGTGCATTCACTCAGCTTCTGTTATCGCTGGAAAGGTTGGCCGAATGTGCCAGCAACAATGAAGAATTCGAAGACTTCAAACAGTATCATTCGTTTTCATTAAAGCTGGAACGATGGATGGAGGGTTTTTCATTTATACCATCAAAAGGAAAACAGTTCAGGCTGAATCGTATCGCCATCGAATATGAAGTCGCGAGAGCTGTGCTTCAAAGCAGCAAACGGGTGCTGGACACTTTGGATTCCCTGGCGCGTATCGAATCGACTCCGCCGGCCATTGTTTACCAGGTTCGCTGCAGCTTCGAGAAAAAGTATGAAACTGCAAAACAGACTGCGACCGATCTTGCCTCAAAATACCCGGAGATCGTAAATCAGATCCAGGAAAAACTCGCCCGCCAGCTTTTGAGGATCGCGGAAACCGAAACCAATGGAATTCAGCCATAGTTTCCAGATATTTATGAACTGCCTTGCAATAGCTGTGACGTGGCACAGCGCTGAAGTTTGGACGTTTGATTTGCCCGAAGGGCAAGAAGTTAATAGCCGTGGGCAAAGCGAAGCGACGCCCACGGAAAGGATAGATAAGATTTTCCGACCCTGAAAAGGTCGGACTGGACTATCGCCACAGATACTTTTGTCGTAACTGATCTCGTATTTCTTAAAAAACTGAATAAATTCTTCTTGAAACGTTGTCTTTCGGTGATGCTGTTTTTGCTTAGCTAAATAGGATTTCACTTGTGTAATTTGTGAACCACCGATTGAAAACGGGCCAGAGCCATCCTGCCATGGAATTTTGAAAACTAATAGCCTACTCCGACCCCTTCAGGGTCGATCAGAGTTTTGTATCATTCCGTGGGCGCCGCTTCGCTTTGCCCACGGCTACTAACTGGCAGCCCTTCGGGCAATGGTCCGCGGTAAATCAGACTCGCCTACGGTAGGACATCAGACCAAAGATGTCCGAACTTCAGAGCTGTGACCCGTCCCAGCGTAACATTCGAGGCGGGCGATTTATATTCGATCACCGTTTTATCTTTCTCTCTGAACTTGCCAGGGAACGTTTTGCCGGAATCAAACCTCACGCCACGATTTATGACGAAAATCAGATCAAAAATCAGGGTTTGGCCAACTGCTGTCACACATGTCACACTTCAATAAGTGCTTTCCCGTCTATCGATACCGCTGTGACAGCAGATGTGACACCCAGGTCAAAGGGCCTGAATTTGGCCGACGGATGTCACACGGCCCGACCCGGCAAATTCGTAATTCCGACATTCAGGCGAAATTCGAACATTTGCTAATAGCGAAAAATCGCTAAGTGCCAGATATTACCATAGCTTATAGGCGGATTTGCTTTTGCGTTATGGCACTTTCCTGCGTACAATATACGGTTATTTTAGAAGGCACTGGTAACCCCACAAAATGCAATTGTTGGTTCATCATAAAGAAAGGCTGGTTTATGAGTAAAGAATTGGTCACTGAGGCGCAGTCCGAAGCCGCGCTGATGCCTCTGCAGGGTCTGGACCGCGACAAGCTATACAACATGCTCTATCAGATGATTCTGATCCGGCGATTTGAAGAAAAAGCGGCAGAACTGTATTTAAACGAACGCAAAATCGGCGGATTCTGCCACTTGTATATAGGTCAGGAAGCGGTCGCCGTCGGGGCAATGGCATCGCTTCGAAAGGATGATTATGTTTTTTCATCCTATCGTGATCACGGTCACGCATTGGTAAAAGGAATGTCCGGCGGCGAAGTGATGGCGGAGCTTTTCGGGCGCATCGGCGGCTGTGCAAAAGGAAAAGGCGGGTCGATGCATATGTTTTCGAGGGAAGTTAACTTCCTTGGCGGGCATGGAATCGTCGGAGGTCATATTCCGCTGGCGACGGGTTCGGCTTTCGCCTCGAAATATCGTGGCGACGATCGAGTCACAGTATGTTTCTTTGGCGAAGCTGCCGTGAACATCGGAGCATTTCACGAATCTCTAAACATGGCTTCGTTATGGAAACTGCCGGTTGTCTATATTTGCGAAAACAACCGATACGGAATGGGTACTGCGCTCGAGCGTGCCGCGTCACTATATGACCTGTCAGAGAAAGCGCGCGCATACAATATGGCTCACGCACACGTCGACGGACAGGATCTGCTGGCGATGTACGATGTAACCAATCAGGCAATAGAGCGTGCTCGTCACGAATCCCTGCCGACTTTTATCGAAGCCAGAACGTATCGATTCGTAGGGCATTCGATTTCCGACCCGGCTCACGGTCATTACCGGACTAAAGAAGAAGTCGAGGAATACAAACAGCGCGATCCGATCAAGACCTTCACCGCAATGCTGATCGAGCACGAAATGATCAACGAAAATGATGTGAAGGACATTGAATCGAGAGTGAGGTCAGAAGTTGACGAAGCGGTTCGATTCGCGGATGAAAGTCCGATTCCGCCGGCCGAAGAGCTTTACACCGACGTATACATTCAGCCTCTATAGGGCGCTGGATTCAGGAGATATTGAAAATGGCATTAATGCAATTTCGTGAAGCGCTCAACCAGGCAATGAGTGAAGAGATGGAGCGCGACCCCAATGTCTTTTTAATGGGGGAAGAGGTCGGAGTTTATAACGGAGCATACAAAGTCAGTAAAGGAATGCTGGATCGGTTTGGTCCTCGACGAGTTTGGGACACGCCGATTACCGAATTGGGATTTTGTGGCCTAGGCGTGGGAGCGGCGATGGTTGGTCTGCGACCGATTATCGAGATGATGACGTTCAACTTTTCGGTACTTGCGCTGGATGAAGTCCTGAACAGCGCGGCAAAGATGCTCTACATGTCCGGCGGACAATACAACATCCCAATGGTAATTCGCGGACCCGGTGGGGCAGCACACATGTTGTCGGCGCAGCATTCGCAGGCGCTGGAAAGCTGGTACGCGCACATCCCCGGTCTCAAGGTTGTTCAGCCGTCGAATCCCTACGACGCAAAAGGTCTGTTGAAAACCGCTATTCGGGACAACGATCCGGTGATCTTCTTTGAAAGCGAAGTGATGTATGCCAATAAAGGGGAAGTCCCGGAAGAAGAGTACCTGATCCCAATCGGCGTCGGTGACATAAAGAAAGAAGGCAAGGACATCACGCTGGTTGCACGCGGTCGCATTGTGAACGTGACTCTTGAAGCGGCAGAAGCGCTGTCCAAGGACGGCATCGACGCGGAAGTGATAGATCTCAGAACCGTAAGGCCGCTTGACGAAGAGATAATCATCAACTCTGTAATGAAGACAAATCACGCCGTTGTCGTTGAAGAGAACTGGCAATACGCGAGCATGGGATCATACATCGTGGACATCATTCAGAAGCGAGCGTTCGATTATCTGGATGCTCCGATCGGTCGCGTTCACACAGAAGATGTGCCGATGCCGTACGCCCATAATTTAGAAAAGCTGGCGCTGCCTTCAGTCGACAAAATCGTGAAAGCAGTTCAGGAGACTTTGGCGTAGTGTTGGAACAAATTCACCACAGAGACACAGAGACACAGAGATTTTCTTTGACAGAGAGAATCATTGGTGGGGCCATTGAGGTGCACCGTGCTCTGGGTCCTGGGCTTCTGGAATCCGCCTATGAAGAATGCCTGAGTTTCGAGCTACAAGAACAGGGACTGAAAATAAGGCGCCAGGTGCCTCTTCCTGTAATCTACAAAGGTATCAAGCTGGATTGCGGATACCGACTTGATATTGTTGTTGAGGAAACCGTCGTACTTGAATTGAAAACAGTTGAAAAACTCCTGCCGATTCACGATGCTCAATTATTAACATATTTGAAAATTAGCGGGTACAAAATCGGTCTGCTCATTAACTTTAA
>Ga0070741_10003388_pt1 | contig 39743 bp, 38 predicted proteins | sample Coa_R1_4_FD_66440 | JGI IMG/M metagenome (GOLD analysis project Ga0070741, IMG submission 66440) | Surface soil microbial communities from Centralia Pennsylvania, which are recovering from an underground coalmine fire - Coalmine... | ecosystem: Environmental > Terrestrial > Soil > Unclassified ...
CGTGAGATAACGATAAGTGGAACGTTGCTTTGTTCGAGCATCGTAATCCACGAAAAGACCAGCCGTGTCATCCCACAGCAGCGAATTGATCCGCTGTCTTCGCGTGGCTGCAAGTTGCTTCCAACCGATGGCGGCGGACCGATTGCCGAGCGTTGACTCGATACCCGCTATATCGTTCTCATACTTGTAGAGTAGCGAGTTCAAACAGATAGGCGCATAATCCTCCGTCGATCCGCTGAATGGGCCGAAGCGCGAGCTGGTGTCGAAGCCCGACTCCCGCATCGCCCGATCGCCAAGATAGAACTGCGGTGTGAGTTCCACGCCATCGAGGCTCGTCTGCAGACAGTTCGTGGGGTCTGCGCAGTGTGCGTTCGGTATCGCGCCGGCCCGCTCAAGATAGCCAGGTGGCGTCTGCCGTGGATGTGCTCGGAGCCAGCGGATGATGTCGATGTAATACGTGCTGTCATCCGCCATCTCCGGCACAGGACCATGGCCGAGATCGAAGTAGCGTGACAGTTCCGTGCTGCCGGCCAGGTGTGGCGCTGACGTCCAGAGGGCGTGGTCGCGGATGAGATAAGGAAGCGATTTGCGTAACCAAGCGCGGGCGGCCGAAGGACTCTGGCCGCGCTCTGCATCGTAAACGGCAAGCACCATGGAGCTCAAGAACGGAGGCTGTGAGCGCGTGAGATAGTAGGTACGGTTCGCGTTGAGAACAGAACCGTAGTGATCGATCTCGTAGAAGAAGTTCTGCACCGTGCCGCGCGCGAGTTCGATACGGCCATCCGCCAGCTCGCCAAGAATGATGAAGTAACTGTCCCAGCCGTACATCTCGTTGAAACGTCCGCCCGGCACAACGTACCGGTGGGGCAGATACAGCAGTCCGGGCGTAGAGATCTGATCGGGAGGAAGTTCACCCTCATGGTGGATGGCGCGCGGAAGCGAGCGCACGTCGACGTGGCAGTTGGACTGCATAGTTCGCACGTCGCTGGGCATGGCCTCGCCCGCTGGCAGATAGAGGACCGGCGTTGTTGTGAGCTTCGGATCCACGAGCGAGCTGCAATCCGTCATGGATCGTTGCAGCTTGTCCCAGGACTGATGAATGTAGCTATCTATGTTCGGCTGCTTAAGAGGCTCGGGCGACTGCGCGGCGACCGCGAGCCCAGCAAACAGAACAACGGAGATCGTGCGGAGGCGAGCGAACACGCGATTGATGCTATCTCAGGCGAGCAGCCTCTTGCGAAAGAAACGTGTAGCCTGCGGGTTATTGTTGTAGCGCTCGCAGCTTTCGTACCCGCGGGCATGGTACAAGGACTGCGCGGCGGTGAAATTGGCGCCGGTATCGAGGTAGATCCAGTCGACCTTCGACGCGGCAAGGCGCTCTACATAATCCATCAGGCGCGATGCGAGCCCAATTCCACGGTACTCCGGCAGCACGTAGAGACGCTTGCACTCGGCAGCCGAGACCATCGACGGCAATGGCCTGAGAAGAACGCAAGCCGCGAGAACACTCTTTTCCTCCGCGACGGCAAAGCCGAACGGATCAGGTTGATCTATGTACTTCGAAACGCGTTCAGGCGCATCCCGCTGCACGACCTCCCACTCGGTGTAATACCGATCGAGCAGCGCGGTGAGTTGCGGCAGATCATCGCGTGTCGCACACCGGATGTTCATCTCCGGCGAGCTAGACCCAGTCGCCATCGCGCATGAGAGGCTCGGCGGATCCATTGGAACTGACGCCGTCGATGTTCATCTTCGGGCCGCCGATCATCCAGTCCACGTGGATGAGGCTTTCATTCGCACCCAGCTTCGCCAACTCCTCATTGGACATCGTTTCGCCGTTGATAAGGCACGTCGAATATGCCTGCCCAAGCGCGATGTGGCTTGCCGCGTTCTCGTCAAAGAGCGTGTTCCAGAAGAGGACTCCCGATTGTGCGATCGGCGAATTGTGCGGAACAAGGGCGACCTCGCCTAACCGCCTTGCGCCGTCGTCGGTTGCGATCAATTTCTGAATCGCCTGCTCGCCCTTAGTCGCTGTCACTTCCACAATGCGTCCGTTCTCAAATCGGCAGCGGATGTTTTCGATCAACGTGCCTTGGTGCGACAGCGGTTTTGATGCGCAGACGACGCCGTGAACGCGGTCCTTGTGAGGCGTCGTAAAGCACTCCTCCGTAGGAATGTTCGGCTGGCAATAGATGCCGTTACCTGCGGTCGTTCCGCCTCCCGCCCACAGGTGCTGATCTGCGAGCCCAACGGTCAGATTCGTCGAACCATCCGGCGCGAAGAAGCGGATCGAGTGATACCGCTTCGCATTCAGCAGATCGACGCGCCGCTTGAGATTTTCACCGTGGCGTTTCCAATCGCCGACCGGATCTTCGCCGGTGATTCGCGACGTGCGAAAGATTGCATCCCACAGCTTGCCCATAGCCAGCTCTTCCGGTTCGCCCGGAAAGACAAGCTCAGCCCATGCGGGAGTCGCCGCAGCGACAATCGTCCAGTTAATCTCATGGCGCGTGATGAGCTCCATCGCGGGCTTATATGCCTTCGAAACAGCGATGTTTGCGCGTGAGACCTTCAGCGGGTCCTGTCCCGCGAGCAACGCCGGATTCGCGCCGGTGATCGCCATGCGCGCCGCTCCGGAGCGAAACGCGTTTGCGATCCCGTCGTAGAACCACTCCGGTGCGTAGTCAAAGCTTGCATCCGGTGCGTGGCGGTAGCGGGCGAGCGCGAGCTCATCATCACTGATCAATGTCGTGACGAACTTCGCGCCGGCCTTATACGCCTGTTCGACAATGCGCCGCACCAGCGGAAGCGCGTCGGTTGGCGCGGTGAGCACCAGCTCCTGGCCTTCGCGCAGGTTCAGGCCGACGCGGATGGCCACCTCCGCGAGGCGGTCAAGTTTCTGCTCAAAGCTAAGGGAGGCGAAGGTCGGCGCAGTAAGGGTGGCAGAGCTCATATGGTTAGCCTAGGAGGGCGCGCGAGTTCGCGCAACCCCATGCAGCCGGCGCGCAGCACAGTTCAGAACTTGTCGAAGACGTCGCGGAAGTCGTACACGCCCGGCTTCGCCGTGGCCAGCCATTCGGCAGCGCGCACCGCGCCCTCGGCAAACGGCCGGCGCGAGTGCGACTCGTGCGTCAGCAGAATTCGATCGCCGTTGCTCTCCGCTTCAAGCACGTGCAGCCCGACCGCTTCACCGTGGCGAATGGACTTAATCGGGATCTCGCCCATATTGCTGGCGCGTTTCACCACATCGCGCAGCGTAAGCGCAGTTCCGCTCGGCGCGTCCAGCTTGGTGAGATGATGCGTTTCGGAGATTGACAGGTGATAATTCATGCCCGCGAGTTCCTTGGTCATCATCTCCGCTAGCTTCATCATTGTCTGCACGCCGACGGAGAAGTTCGTGCCGTACAGCAGGCTGGCTCCCTTGCGTTCGGCAACCTCCTTCGTGCGCTGCAGCCGGTCATACCAGCCCGTTGTGCCGACCACCATCTTCGCTCCATTCGCCAGGCACGCGCGCATGTTCGCGATCACTGCCTCCGGTGTCGTGAAGTCGATGATGACATCGAACCCCGCAACGAACGGCGCCGTCAGCGCGGCCGCGTCCTTGTTCTCCTTCGCATCGAGTACGTGAACGCTATGGCCGTGTTCCGCCGCAACTTCGGCAACCAGCTTGCCGGTCTTGCCCACACCGAGGACGAGAATGCGCATGAGGGATCGTGCTCCTAAGCGTTGGAGGTTACGGGCCGTGCTTCCACATCGAAGATCGCCGGATCAGCGGCTGCGAAGAACTTCTTGTGCAGCGATCGCACCGCCTCCTCCACGTCTTCTTCGTTGATCATGAAGCTCATATTAATTTCGCTGGCGCCCTGCGAAATCATACGAATATTGACGTGCGAAACCGCTGCAAAGACCTGCGCCGCAATGCCGCTCTGTCCACGGATGTCTTCGCCGACCAGACAGATCAGCGCCTTGTCGCTCTCGTACTTCACATCCGCGATACGCCCCAGCTCTTCGCAGATCGCCGGCAGCGACTCGCGCGAGTCGACTGTGACAGAGATGGAAACCTCCGATGTGGAGACCATGTCGATTGCGCACTTGTGCTTGTCGAAGATGTCGAAGACCATCTTCAAAAAGCCATGCGCCAGCAGCATGCGGCTCGCAACAATGTCAATGATTGTCAGCTTCTTCTTGGCCGCAATCGACTTGAACGGACTCGCACATGAAGGCGGTGTTGCCGTGATGCGCGTTCCCTCATTCTTCGGGTTCCGGCTGTTCAGCACGAACACCGGAATGTTCTTCTGCACCGCCGGCAGGATCGTCGCCGGATGCAGCACCTTGGCGCCGAAGTAGGCGAGCTCGGCAGCCTCTTCAAAGCTGATGGTGCGCACACGCAGAGCATCCGGACAGATGCGCGGATCCGTGGTCATGATGCCGTCGACGTCGGTCCAGATTTCAATCGCACCACCGTGTAGCCCACCGCCAACCAGTGCCGCTGTGTAATCCGATCCTCCGCGACCCAGCGTCGTCGTAACTCCGTTGCACGAACCGATGAATCCGCCCATCACCGGTACCTGCTCCGCGCTGATGAGCGGAAGCACCTTCGCCCGAAGCGCACGCTCAATTGCCGCCTCGTCCGGCGCAGCCTTGCCGTAATGGTCGTCGGTCAGGATCACCTCGCGCGCATCCACGTGTACCGAGTTCAATCCACGCTCCGCAAACGCCGCGGTCACCATCACGCTCGAGAGTCGCTCGCCAAAACTTACGATCAGATCCGAACTCCGGGCGGTCAACTCGCCCACAACCGCGATTCCGCGAACCAGCTCTTCCAGGCCATCAAATGCACGATTGATGTCGAGCTCCAGCGATTTGAGCCGATCATCTTTTACGAGTTCGCCCGCAACCTGCAGATGGCGCGCGCGCAGTCTTCGAGCGATCTCCAGTGCTCCTTCGCGATCGCCGCGCCCGCCGAGAGCGGCTGCCGCGCATGCAAGCAGTTGGTCCGTAACCTTGGCCATCGCGGAGACCACGACAACCGGACGCAGACCGTTCTTCACGCGGCCTTCCACGATGCTTGCCGTACGCAGCATCGCGGTCGCGTCTTCAACAGACGTGCCGCCGAACTTCATGACGACGATCTCGGGATGCGCGGAGCCCCGCGCTTTCGAACTCATGCGGGCACCGCACTCTCTTCCAGTGCGGCCGAGCCGACAACAGGGAAGCGTCTGAAATCAAACTTGCCCAGCACCGCCAGAATCTCCGCATTCAGAATCGCCGCGCCTGCCGCGCCGCGCACGGTGTTGTGCGAGAGCAGCGTGAACTTCCAGTCGAAGATGGAGCACGGACGCAGCCGGCCGACGGTTGTCGTCATGCCGTGGCCGCGCTCCAGATCCAGCTTCGGCTGCGGCCGCGTGTCGCCATCCGCGTAGACCACGGGATGCAGCGGCGCCGACGGCAGATGCAGGCCTTCGTGACCCCTTCCGCTGAGCGGTTGGAAGCTCTTCCATGCGTTCAGAATCTCCTCCCGCGTGGCGGCCTTGCGCAGCTTTACGCTCACGCACTCCGTGTGGCCTTCGAGCACCGGCACGCGATTGCACATCGCCGAAACCGTCAGGTCCGCGAACTGGAAGCCGCGCGCATCATCTCCCTCGACGCGCAGCCCTCCCAGCAGTTTCGCGACCTCTTCCTGCAGCTTTTCCTCTTCATTTTTGATATACGGGATCACGTTTCCGAGGATGTCGAGCGACGCAACGCCGGGATATCCCGCACCCGAGACTGCCTGCATCGTCGAGACAAACAGCTTCTCAATCCCGAAGCGCTGGTGCAGCGGCGCGAGAGGCAACACAAGCCCAATCGCGCAGCAGTTGGGGTTCGTCACCAGGTATCCGCCTGATGTCTTCCTCGTCGCCTGAGCCTCGATCACGTCCAGGTGAGCCTCGTTCACCTCGGGCACGACCAGCGGAATATCCGCGCCCATCCGGAACGCGGAGCTGTTCGAGATCACCGCGCACCCGGCAGCAGCAAACTTCGGCTCCAGCTCGCGCGCAATCGGAGCGTCGACCGAGGAAAAAATAATGCGCGGAAGCTCAGTCGCCGAACCTTCCGGCGTGTTCGGCTGCAACACCATCTCCGCAATGCGCTTCGGCAGCGGTGTGTCTAAACGCCACGCACAAGCGTCTGCGTACTTCTTGCCCGCGCTGCGATCGCTGGCGGCCAGCCAGGTGATGTTGAACCAGGGATGATCGGCGAGCAACTGGATAAATCGTTGTCCGACAGCTCCAGTTGCCCCCAGGATGCCTACATTACGCCGTTCCATCTACCAAGTTTATCGCAGGCATTGCATTGGAGCGGGACGGCTTCGCATGGCTCACGAAATACTCGATCGCGAATCTCTAGCCGTCCACCTCAACCACACGGCGGCGCGTGATCACCCGTCTCGACCCTCCGCCCCAGGCGATGATCAGCGCGATTACATGAAGCAGGAACCAGATTGTGATCCCCTGATCCTGGTAAATCCAGAAGAGAATCAGGATGCGCGGTATCAGGATCGCGACGATGATCTCGATAAGGGTGACGGACGCAGGGATAAACGCGGCGGGAAGGCTGTGCTGGAACCACGCGACGACAATGCAGATGCGCGGCAAAAACAGCGACAGCACGAGAAACCAAAGCGGAATCGTATGAACCGGAAACGTTAGAGAGAAGTGCATCGGCAGCCTTTCAATAAAGGTGTGGGTATTGCAACTGCACAGCCAGACCTGTTCAACCAGCTTTGATTCACTTGGCGGAGTAGGTGAAGTCGGCCTTTGCCGTTGATTTTGCCGGAACAGTCACCTGAATGTCCTGTTCGCCGAGCTTCTCATGCACGGCCGCCACAGTATAGGTTCCGGGAGGCAACCCGTGCAGCGTAAAGCTGCCGTCCGGCCCAGTCACCGCAAAAAAACCATTCGGAGCCACGTTGATGAACGCCTGCATCCACGGATGATTGTTGCAGCGCACCGGAATCATCAGCTCCGGCGAGCGGAACGTCTCCGTCTGCGGCTGCCCGCCGGGCATCTCCGAGACATCCACCGAGTGGTTCGCCGGCTCCTGCGGCAGCGTGTGCACGTTATGCGTCGCCGGGTCCGAGTTCCGGTACTCCACCTTGCCGCCCTGCTGCACGCCGATCACGTGCGGCACATACCGGCAGCCCTTCTGGTCCAGCACCACGGGCGGCGCACCTGCGGGTGCCGACCACGGCTGAATGCCGCTCTTCACATACACAAACACATTCGCCAGCCGCCCGTTGTTCACCACGTACTGCTCGGTCAGGTTCTCGCCGCCGGGCTCTGTGGCCGCCATGGCGCACGCCGGATCAGCCGACATATCGATCTTGATCCGCTCCGGAGCCTTGCCGGTGAAGTGCACAACCCCGGAGATGTTGCCCGCCGTCGCCGGATCAATCGCCGGTGGCGTCGCGTTGGCGACCGGCGCAGCCGCCGGTTGATTGCCATGTTCAGAGTTCGCAGCATTGCGCCTGCAGCCGCCCAGCAGAACAGCGGCTGTGAGTGTCGATACAAAAACGGCTCGTACGATCTTCACTTTGCTCCTTTGGATGCGCAAACTCGCCGCTTCGCAACGCATGCGCTGAAACTACAACTCGGCCAGCACGGCCTCCGTAAACGCGCGCGTTCCTGCCGATCCGCCAACGTCGCGCGTCAGCGTCCTGCCCTCGGCATACACGTGGTTCAGCGCCTTCTGGATGCGCCCCGCCGTCTCCGCCTCGCCGACGTGGTGCAGCATCAGCACCGCTGACTGCAGCAGCGCCGTCGGATTCGCCTTGTCCTGCCCTGCGATGTCCGGCGCCGATCCGTGCACCGCCTCAAAGATCGCCGCATCCGCTCCGATATTCGCTCCGGGTACGAGTCCCAACCCGCCGACAAAGGCGGAGCACAGATCGGAGAGGATGTCGCCGTACAGGTTCTCTGTCAGGATGATGTCGTACTGATACGGATTCAGCACCAACTGCATGCATGCGTTGTCGACAATGTGCTCCATGTACTGAATCTCAGGGAACTCCGCCGCCACTGCCTTACAGCACCGCAGAAACAGCCCATCCGTCAGCTTCATGATGTTCGCCTTGTGAATGGCATGCACCTTCTTGCGTCCATGCTTGCGTGCATACTCGAACGCCGCGCGCGCAATCCGCGTGGATCCCTTCGTCGTGATGATCTTCAGCGACTGCGCCACATCCGGCTGCACCATCAGCTCGAGCCCCGCGTACAAATCCTCCGTGTTCTCACGGAAGATCACGAGGTCGATCTTCGGATAGTTCGTCTTCAGCCCCGGCAGCGACTTCACCGGCCGGAAGTTCGCATACAGGTCAAACTTCTTGCGCAACGTCACGTTGATCGACGAAAATCCCTGTCCGATAGGCGTCGTCACCGGCCCCTTCAGGGCGACCTTGTTCTGCGTCACCGAGTCATACAGCGCCTGCGGAATGTACTCGCCGGTCTTCGCAAACGCGTCCGCACCCGCATCATGCCGGTCCCACTCAAAGCTGCATCCGGTCGCCCGGCCGGCAGCCTCCAGGATGCTCACCGTCGCTGCCGTAACCTCCGGGCCAATGCCGTCCCCGGGAATCAATGTGATCTTGTGGGTGCGTGTTGCTGCCTTCATTGCAAAACTTCCTTCTCTTCTCGAATGCTTAGCGCAGGTTGTGGCGCTTGGGTCTCGTGTCCTTGGCCCGCAGCAGGCCCTCGAGCTCTTCCTTGAACTCGTTCACGTCCTTGAAGTCGCGATAGACGCTGGCAAAACGAATGTACGCGACCGTATCGATTTCCTTCAGCCGCTGCATGATGAGCTCGCCGATATCCGTCGTCGATCGCTCGCGCTCCGGCGAATCCACAACAAACGCCTCCGCCGCATCCACAATCGACTGCATCTGCGCCACGGAAACCGTGCGCTTCTGGCACGAGTGCAGCAGCCCGGCGAGCAGCTTCTGCCGGTCGAACTTCTCGCGCCGGCCGTCTTTCTTCACGACCATGTAGGGAATTTCGTCGAGTCGCTCATACGTCGTGAAGCGCTTCGTGCAGCGCTCGCACTCGCGGCGCCGGCGGATGGAGTCGGCGTCCTTACTCTCGCGGGAATCGATCACCTTGTCCTGAGTAAAGCCGCAGTAGGGACACTTCATGCAAGTTCAATCTTATCAAGCCGTGCTAACGGCTTCGCTGCTGCGCGCCGCATCACGCAGGCTCACGCCTTCGATGCGCGCTGCGATCAGACCTGCAGGCACGATTCCCAGCGTGGTGACCGCCATCAGGAGCGCGCCTGCGGCCGAGGCGATTTCGACCGGCACCGAGAAGAATGCGACATACGCCGCCGCCAGTATGCCGATCTGAGAGAACCAGCCAAGCACCGGCAACTGGATCAGCGAGCCCGCCATGCTGGACGCCAGCAGAAGCATCGTTTGTGGCACGGTGAAATACGCGAGTTGGGCGGAGTCGCGGAACGCGCGCGTAGTTTCGAAGTACGCTCCCGCGATCATCACCCAGATGAGCAGGGACAGAAGGAGTGCCGCGCCAAACTGCCCGAACGTCTTGATCGTGCGCAGCCCCTCGCGGAATTCGAGAATCTTGGCCGCGACGGATTCCGCCAGCTTCTTCGAACCCACGCCAACGGTCTTGCGGGCGAATCCGGCAACCGCGCCTCCCGCGAAACGGACCGCGAGCAGGAACACCACGATCGCCGCCATCAGAATGAGAGCTCCCTGGCCGGCCTTCTTGAACTCTTCATGGTGAGGCATGCCTTTCGGCGCGAGGGCCAGCGTAATGGCAAAGAGGATCGCTGCGGACCCCAGATCGAGTGCGCGCTCGATGAAGTACACCGCCAACTGTGTGGCTATAGGGGATGCCGTGCGCCGTGCGGTCAAATACGGCCGGGCGAGGTCAGCCGCTCGTCCGAACAGCGCAACCACCGTGAAGCCGATAAATTGCGGGCCGAGGAGCTTCGCCGTGCCGGTTGTGTTCGCAGACCCGAGCAGCACGTGCCACCGCGGCGCCCGAATGGCAACGGAAAGCCAGATCAACGCGACACTCGCGGCCACGCGCGCCCATGACACGGCCCGCAGCTGCAGTTTCAGGTTCGCGAAGTCGAAGTGCACACGCCCGTGCGCGAACCAGGCGCAGCCTGCGATTAAAACGACGAGCACGACAGCGATCACAGCATTTCTCGCAGACTTGCTCATCAGCGTTGGCTCCTGCTTCGTTGGAAAAGGTGTCTACCTGCTGGCAATCGTCGCGCGTTCTGCCGCAAGCTTGCGGTGTTTGAACTCGTTCATCACGCGAGCAACGTACGCGCGCGTCTCGCGATAGGGCGGGATGCCGTGGTACTTGTCCACTGCCGCTGGGCCCGCGTTATACGCTGCCAGCGCCAGCGCCAGGTTGTCGTGGTAGCGAGTCAGCAGCTCGTCCAGATACGCCGTGCCGCCGTTGATGTTCTGCGCGGGCTCGAAGCTGTCCTTCACCCCGAGATTGTGAGCGGTGCCAGGCATCAGCTGCATCAGGCCCTGGGCTCCGGTGCGCGAGATAGCATTGGCCCGTCCAGCGCTCTCCGCATGCACGACGCTCGCCAGCAACTCCACATCGATATCGTGCTGCTCGCCCGCGTGGCTAAGCAGAGTCCGCACATCGGGATTCGCCGCTGGCTCCATCTTGGGCGCCGCAACAATCGGTGGATCCGGCAACGTCGCAACCGACTCAATCTCCGCGGCCGGCAGATCGATATAGCTGTCATCGGCGCCGCTGGTCAGAAACAGCCGCACGCGACCATCGTCGAGCGGCTGCCGGTGATCGCAGTCGTAGCTGAACCCATTCCGCAGCGTCACGCGATCGAACGCATGCGCCGTCGCACACACAACCGCCATCACAGCGACGGTCAGGGCACATTGGAGCCGGCGGGGAAGCACTGAATATGAGACTACCATCGCAGCTTGGGGTAAGCGGATACCCCGTTTGTGCTCCGCTTTTCGGTTTTCACCGCCTCCGCAAACTATGCGCATCGCGGCAGTTGCACCAGACTCAGTGGACGTCTGCGGTAGCCATGTACTTCCACACATTCTCGAACTCCGGCAGCAGAGTCGAGTTGTGGTGGTCTTTCGTCGCTATATCGTTGACGAGAATTCGTGGGCTGCCCTGAATCGTTTCGCCGGGCGCGACCATCGCCGTCTCCTGCTTCGCCTGCTCGGACGAGAGGTTCATCAACACCGAACAGTTTGCAATCTGATGCTGCTCGTTGAACTCGTCCTTGAGATTCAGGAAGGCGAAGATGCGTGATGCAGGCGTCGCACTCGGACGCGACTGCCACGGCGCAGGCTCATGCAGATCGTCGAGATAATCCTGCGGTCCGGAGAACATCAGCACCCGGTCTACTGCGAACATTTTTCCGAGGTACGCTGCATGTCCAGACCCCTGCGAATGCCCGGCCACAACGATCCGGCTCCAGATGGGTTTGCCGTTGGCGACGAAATCGTCCCATCCGCCCGTCGGGTCATGCTTAACCAGATAGACCAGAAGCTTGTCGAACCGGTTCAGGATCGAGTTCGCAGGATCGACCTGAATCTTTTCGCTGCCAGCAGCTCCCGTGATGATGGTCTGGCGGTATCGATCAAAGCAGGAGATGTCGGCGCTGTGCGCGCAGCTGACCGCGACTACGTTGTTCTCGTAATCCAGGCTGATGGCGTGAAATCCCCACTGACTGAACGCGGTATCGAGGCCGAGGCTACTTTCTGTCCTGGCTCGCGTGCCGGCCAGGAAAAGCAGAAGTCGAGGCGGAGCTGCCTGCGTGGCCTGGTGATCGTACAGGGCAATATGCGGGCCGTGCACCATTCTGATCGCAGCATCTGTCTGATGCGGGTCGATGCGCAGCACCGTCGTCTGTGCCTGAACCCGGGTTGCTGCCAGCAGCAGCGCGGCTGATATACAAAGATCGGCCAAAGAAATCCGGCAGGAAACGGTTGCCATCCGAGCTCTTCCTTTCTTCGGTGGGCTGTAGCCCCTCATCCGCAGCCCAGCCGCGTATTTCAGGCCAGCACAGCCTCGATTACCGCAGCAACGCCATCCTCATCGTTTGCAGGAGCAATCATCCATCCACGCTCCGCCGCCAGGGCCCGCAGGTCCGCCGGAGCATTCGCCATCACAACCGCCTGTCCAGCCATCTGGAGCATGGGAAGGTCATTCCAGTTGTCACCGATCGCGACAATCTCACTCGGTCCAACACCCCGCAGCTCAGCGAGGTGCAGCAGCGCCGAGGCCTTCGAACATCCGCTCGGCAGAATGTCCAGAATGCAGAGATCGCGATTCGGGTACTCGGTCCGGTGCAACGTCACCTCGACACCGGGAGCACACGGTCCGCCTACGTTCGTGATCCGCGGGTCCGTGAGCAGATGGGCTTCAGCCTCACGCATCCGCTCAATCGGGCCGCAGAGCATCATCTGGATGGGCGCGGCCTGGTCCAGCGCTCGCTCGATTGGCGATACGTGCTGGATGTACGGCTCATTCACTTCCATCCACCGGCTGATGCTCGCGTTCAGCTCGTCCACACCCTCGCATACCAGCGCGCCCCGCTCGTCCTCTCCGTCGGGGAGGACCTTATCGAAGGTCAGGACGAGCGTGCCGCGAAACTCCTTCAGGTGCTCGCATAGCCAGCGCGCGGTCTCGACAGGCATATGCGAGCGGTGCAGCAGCTCCGAGCCGAGCGTGCGAATCACCGTTCCATTCGAGCTGATCAGCGCGGTGTGTTGGGGCCGATCGAGGTCGCGCAGAACGCGCATCGCATAGCAGTGACGGCGGCCGGTCGCAATCACAATCTCGACGCCATGCGATTCCGCCTCGCGGAGTGCGGCCAGATTGCGTTCGCTGACATGACCATCGGAGTGAAGCAATGTGCCATCGACGTCGATGGCGATCAGGCGAGGAGGAGACATTCCTCTTCAAGGATAGCTGTCGTGCTTTGGGTTAGCATCGAGAGCATGGCTGAGGTGGTGCATCTCTCCTGTCCTCGATGTGGTCATGCGGAGATGGTTGTCGTCGAATCCGCCGGGACTGCCCGCGCTTCGAGTGATTCTGCGCCTGGTTCCGAAGACACCCCAACATCGGACGTGATACGGCTCGAACGGCTGAAATCATTGCCAACTTCGCTGCCGGTGGGCGGAATTATTACTCCGGTTTAGCCACAAGAAACGAAGAAGCGAGAAACGAAGCTCATCGTGTTTCGTTTCTCGCTCCCGCTCTTCTACTTCGAACAAGTCTGACCGCGAGCGCCTTTTGCGCCCATTGCCTTGGCGTCGGCCTCGGTCATGTACTTCCCATCCTTGGTCTTGCCGTAGTAGCGATCGCCGTAGCAGTGGTAGACCTTGGTGGACGTGTTGACCCAGACCACGCCGGGGCCCCCGCCGGGCGCTGCGTTGGCTGCAGGCTGCGGCGGTGTGCGAGTGGGCTTGGCCGCAGGTGCCGGGGGCGCGGCTGGAGCTGGGGCTGCAGCTGGCGCTGTTGTGACTGGCGCCGCGGTGGGGCTGGGCTTGATGGGCGCCGTCTTGGCCGCGCCGGCGGAGTCGGCGTACCAGGTCTGGATGCCCTTGTGGCCACGGCAGGCTCCGGACTTGGTGCTGCCGGTCCAGTAGGTGCCGTCCTTGCACTGGCCGGTGGCGTTGGCCGGCTTGGCAGGGGTTTGGGCCAGCGCGGCCATGGAGGCGAAAAGGGTACAGCCGAGTGCGATGGTTGAGAGTCGTACGTGCATCAGGATTCTCCTGGTGGGATCGGGTGCTGGGGATTCCAGGGCCGAATACGGCGGCAATCCTACCAGCTTCAGGCGATGGTCGACACTGGCGCGTGCGAGCGGGTGGTGAGGACGATGGCGGCGAGGAGGATCATGACACCGCCGAGCCAGGCTACCGGGCCAAGGTGCTCATGCAGCACGAAGATGCCGAGCAGCGACCCGATGAGGGGCTCCATGTTGAGCAGAACACCGGCCTGCGAGGCGGGGACCTTGGTCATTCCCCAGTTCCACAGGAACGTCGAGGATGCGGTGCAGAGCAGGCCGCTGGCGGCGAGCGCGAGCCACGCCTTGATGGAGATGTGGTGGATCGGAGGAAGACCGTACAGCGGCGGCACGACGACCAAGAGCATCAGCGTGCCCGCGCAAAGGCCGTACGCAGTGACGACGATGGCGCTGTGGGTCATGACCAGGCGCTGGTTGAGCAGCACCCAGAACAGCGCAATGCAGAGCGAGAAGACGACGTAGAGGTCGCCGCGCTGCGTGGGGCCGTTGGCTGTGGCGTGGTGGGTTCCGCCGAGGGCGATGAGCGCGGCGCCGGTGGTGGAGACGAAGAGGGCGATCCAGCCGACGGTGTGCAGGCGCTCATGGGCGAAGAGCGTGGCGCCGACCGCGAGGATTACGGGCATCGTGCCGACCATGAGCGCGGCGTGCGAGACGGTGGTCAGCGCGAGGCCGTGGAACTGCAGGAGGAACTGGAGCGGGACGCCGAACGCCGAGGCGAGCAGCAGAATGAGCCATTCTTGACCCGTAAAGGCGGGACGGTTGAGGCCTGGGCGATGCGTGATGAGGAAGGGAATGAGAGCGACGGCGCAGAAGGCGAAGCGGTAGAAGACCATCGCTCCGGAGTTCATCTCGGCCAGGGCGATTTTGCCGAAGAAGAATCCGCAACCCCAGAACATACTGGCCAGGCAGCAGGCGGCAAATCCGAGGGAGCGGTTGCATTTTTGATGTGGATTCAGTGGTACCCCCCCTCCCCCGTTTTTTGCGCAAAATCTTCTAAACAGAGATTTTAGGTCCGGACCTTCCCGTTTTGGGAATCGGGTTTAATCGCGTGACCCCTCAGTTGGAGGGGGTGTCCGGGGCACGCATTTGTCAAGTGGGCGCCCTCTGAAAAGGAACCCGCTCATGACGGCGAAACCGTCATGAACGGGGCACCCCTGGTGTCGGTGGTCCAAAGAGGAAGGGTTACCAGACGCGGCAGTTTTTGGCTGGGGTCATGGGTTGGCCCTCTTTGCAGCCGAAGGCTGCGGCGAAGCCGGGCTGGTTGACAATGGCGCCGTTGGCGCGGAAGTGGTCGGGGGAGTGGGGGTCGGTCTGGACCTGTTCGCGGACCATCTCCGGACGCGAGTTCTCGCACCAGTTCTGGCCGAAGGCGATGTAGAAGCGCTGCGGACCGGTGAAGCCGTTGACCTTTTTGTTGATGTCGATGCCGTCCTTTTTGGCGCGGGCGAGATAGGCCATGTAGGCGAGGAGCAGGCCACCGTTATCGGCGGTGTTTTCGCCCAGCGTGAGCTTGCCGTTGACGTGCAGATCGTCGACCGCGACATAGCTGCTGTACTGGTTGACGAGGCAGCCGGTACGGGCCTCAAAGTTCTTCTTGTCGGCGTCCGTCCACCAGTCGCTGAGGTTGCCGGTGGGGCCGAACTGGCTGCCCTGGTCGTCGAAGCCGTGGGTGAGCTCGTGCCCGATGACGGCGCCGATGTGGCCGTAGTTGGTGGCCAGGTCAGCATGCGGGTCGTAGAAGGCGGGTTGTAGGATCCCGGCGGGGAAGTTGATGTCGTTCATGCTGGGGTTGTAGTAGGCGTTGACGGTGGGCGGCGTCATGCCCCACTCCTGTTTGTCGACGGGCTTGCCGATTTTGTTCAGCTGGCGGTCGTTCTCAAAGGCATTGGCGCGCTCGAGATTGCCAAGCGCGTCGGTGCGGGAGACCTCGAGTTTGGAGTAGTCCCGCCACTTTTCGGGGTAGCCGATCTTGTCGGCGACGGCGTGGAGCTTGGCCTTGGCCTTCTCCCTGGTCTCCGGGCTCATCCAGGTGATGTTGTCGAGGTCCTGATTCATCGCGGCTTCGATGTCATGGACCATCTGCAGCGTCTTTTCCTTGCTGTCCCCGGCGAAGTACTCAGAGACGTAGACCTGGCCGAGCGCCTCACCGAGCGCGTGATCGACGCCGGTGGAGCAGCGCTTCCAGCGCGGGCGCTGCTGGGGCTGGCCGCTTAGCGTGCGGCCGTAAAAGTTGAAGTTTTCGTCGTCAATGTTGTCAGGGAGGTCGGACGCGAAGGTGGTCATCGTGTGGTACTTCAGATAGGCGCGGAGCGTCTGCATGTCCGCGTTGCTGACGGCCTGCACCATCGCGGGGAAGAACGCCGGGCTGGCGTCGTTGAGCGAGGTGACCTCGGGCGCATGGATGGCCTCAAGGAAGCTCGCGAAGGGAACGTTGCTGAGCTCGGTCTTTTCAAAGTCGGCGAGGGTGGTGGGGTGGTAGACCTTCTGCGGGTCGCGCTGATCGGTGACGGTCAGGGAGGCCTTGGCGAGCTCGGTCTCGAAGGCGAGGATGTTCTTCGCGTCGGTGGCGGCCTGCTCGGGAGTTTCGCCGGCAAAGGTAAGCATTTTGGTGATGTGGTCGACGTACTGCTGGCGAAGCTTCACGTCCTTGTCGCCGGTGCGGGTGTAGTAGTCGCGCTCGGGCAGGCCGATGCCGCCCTGGTCGGCCACGGCAATCTGCTTGGTGGAGTCGTGGAAGTCCTGCATCTCGCCGAAGCCAAAGAAGACGTCGACACCTTCGCGCTGGAGCTCGCCGGCGAGCGAGGCGAGGCCGTGCTTGGAGACCTTGTCGATCTGATCGAAGAGCGGCTGGATGGGCGCCATCTGCTTCTGGTTGATGAGGCCGGTATTCATGCAGGCGGCGTAGTAGTCGCCGATCTTCTGCTGATTGGAGGTTTTCTGGTTGGCAGGGTCGGAGAACTTGGTGAGGATTCCGTTCAGCTCCTGCGTGTTGACGTTGTAGAGCAGGTAGAACTGATCGACCTCGGTCTGGTCGGCGGGGATGGGGTGTTCGACGGCGAAGTTGCCGCAGGCGAACTTGTAGAAGTCAGTGCAGGGGTCGGCGGCCTTGTTGATGGCGGAGAGGTCGAAGGCGGGCGCCGGAAGGTAGTGCGTGACGGGCGCGGTGGCGGTGGCCGGAGAGCCGGGCGTGGCTGCGGACGTCGATCCGGTTTGGGCGCGAAGGGCTGGTGTACAGGCGAGGGCGAGCGAAAGGACGAACGAGGAGGTCGCGAGTGACGACCGGAGATGCGGCATAGAGAGAGTCTCCGAGGTGCGGCGGTAGCCTTGTTATTTGTATACGACGGGAGGGGCGAGTGGTTCCGTGGTCTGTGTCGGCCCTGGCTTGTCGCTTTCATCTCCCAGTTTTTAGCTCCCAGCTGCCAGCTTTCAGCTTCTCGTCGGTAGGCTGGATGACATTCGCGTGACAACAAAAAGAGGCGAGGCGTGTAGGCTGCCAGTTTGCCGGCTTGCCAGTGTGCCGGTTTGCCGGGGACCCCACTCCGCCCCAGCGAACGAGTTCGCCGGGGACCCCACTCCGCCCCAGCGAACGAGTTCGCCGGGGACCCCACTGGCCGAGCGCAGGCGATTTGTGCAAGAGTAATTCAGGCGGTTCCTATGGTCCGGGCCAGCGAGCAAACGGAAGGCTCTGCCTGCCGGGTTGGCGGCAGATTGATAGGCGCGTGTGTGGCGGCGGCGCTGGTGATGTTGAGTGCGGCCGCGTGGGGCGCAGAGCGTAACGCAGACAAGCGAGAGACAACCATTCAGCCGTGGGTAACGATGTCACTGGGGACGCTTGGTGTGCCCTCGATTCCACAGGCGTTTCTGCAGGTGGGCAGCTCGATGCTGACGCTGGACGTGGTGGATGACACGCATCTGCTGCTGACGTTCAGCTCGCGCGGTCTGGTGCCGCGAGACCCGAGTGACTCTCCTGACGAAGAGTGCCGCATGGTCGCTGCTGAGCTGGTGGAGCTGCCCACGGGCACGATCGTGGCGCGCGCGGACTGGAAGATGCACGACCACGGTCGATACCTGTGGCGGATGGGCAAAGGACGCTTCCTGGTGCGGAGGAAGAACGACCTGTTTGTGCTAACGCCGGAGGCGAGGCTGCATACGGCCGACCCGCTGCGGCTGATCCCGTTCCCGAAGCGGGAGGGGATCCCGGTGTCGGCGATGATTTCGCCGGACAAATCGATGCTGACGGTGGAGACGATCGCGCCGAAGACGAAGGACAGGGTGCTGCCTTCGAAGAACGGGATGATTGTGAGCGACCCGCGCCAGGTGGTGATGGTGGACTTTTATCGCGTGAGCGGGGGCGACGCACCGGATGTTCCGCTGACGCTGAAGACGGCGGGGGTAGTGAAGGCTCCGGAGCCGGTGCTGCTGCCGATGGATGGCGATGGATACCTCTGGCCCGCCGATGGAGGGCGTGGACGGTGGCCGGTGACGTTCAACGAGTTTGGCGGCCGCGAGGTGAAGATCACGCAGCTGGATTCGAGCTGCCTGCCGCGATTGCAGATGGTCAGCCGTTTCGAGTTTCTGGCGTTCACGTGCAGGACTTCGGACGCGCGGTCGAGGATGCAGTCGTTTGGAATGGACGGGCACGAGACGTGGGAAGAGACGCTGAATGGAACGTTCGGCGTGCCGGATATCGTCTATGCGCCGGAGGCGGGGAGGTTCGCGCTGAGCCGGATCGTGTCCTCGACCGGTGACCTGATGCTGGGATCGATGATTCCGGATGGCGCCTCGCAGGAGGTGCGGGTGTACCAGACGGAGAGCGGTGACCTGCTGCTGAAGGTGCCGACGACGCCGGTGACGCGGTTCGCAGAGAACTTCGATCTGAGCGAGGATGGGCTGGTGGCGGCGGTGGTGAACGCGGGCGCGGTGCTGGTGTACAAGCTGCCGCCGCCGAGCGCGCAGGATGTGAAGGACCTTGCGCTGGCCAGGAGCTTCTCGCCGCCGGCGTCTGAGGCGCAGGTGACGCTGGCCAAGATGGTGCAGGCGGATGAGGCCGAGGCGGATGCGCCGCCGGCGACGAATGTGGCTTCTGCGGCGGCGCCGGTCGCGCCGAGGGCGGGAAGCGGGGTAGCGAGCGCGGCTCCGGCTCCTGCGGTGCAGGCGAAGAAGGAGGATGTGTCGCTGACGACGGGCGGTGCGGGTGGCGGAGGCGGGATTGCGGCTGGCGGCGGGAAGGCTGCGGCTGCGGATGCGGCGGCGAGCTCGATCAGCGATGCGGAAGCAATGGCCGCGATGAGGAAGGATGCCGCGGGGTCGAGTGCAAAGGCGGCAGCGGGTGATGCGGTGGGGGGTGATCCGGCAGTTGCGGCGGAGACTGCGGCGACGCAGAGGGTTGCAGGGCCGAATGGCGATTCGCCGAGCGATGATTCTGCGGCTGATGCGGGTTCGGGCGCTGACGTGAGGCGGAAGCCGCCCACGCTGCTGGAACCGGGCGAGACGGTGGAGAAGGTGAAGTCGCCGGCGTCGCAGCAGTCGAGCCGGTAAGGGGGCTCGGGATCCAGGCAGATGAAAAGCCCGGCGAGTGCCGGGCGTGTGTCAGGTGGGAGACGGTTGGGGCAGCCGCTGTTAGGCGGCTTTGGTGGCGAGCGCCTTGAGTCGGGCGTTGAGGCGGCCCTTGTAGCGGCTGGCGGTGTTCTTGTGGAGCACGCCCTTCTGGACGCTCTTGTCGAGCACGGAGACGGTGGAGCGGTAGGCCTCGGTGGCGGACTTGTGGTCGCCGGCGGAGATGGACTCGCGCATGAGGCGGAGGGCGCCGCGGAGCTTGGACTTGTTGGCGCGGTTGACGGCCGTTCGGGTGACGGTCTGGCGGGCGCGCTTCAGGGATGAGACATGATTTGCCATCAGAAAACTCTCTTTAACCCGGACGTAGCGGGAATTTAGGTGCAGGCGCGAAGGCTGGTGTGGACACAGCGCTGCCGCATCCTCTGCAACACCTAAGGATAACGTGGGAGGGAGCGAGTTAGCAAGTCAGCGAGTCAGTGGGAGATGCGTGTCGGGGAACGATGCGAAGGTAACGGAGCGGGTTGGGTACCTCTTTTCACACAATGGTGCTTGACGGCGGTAAATGGCGGGGTTACTGTACAGCCAACATCGGCACAGATTTGGGGATTTTGACCATTACGGGTGGGACAGGGGCTGCGGGGAGCAGGCGCGGCGGCCAGGTCCGGGGCCGTGATGTGTGCGCCGATGGTATCCCGCTACATAGCATCTCAACCCTGTTTTCAACATCTAATCCTCAGATTGAACAACGGCAGCTTTCTGCTGGAGGTCAGGTCCAACCTTGGTGAAAAAATCGCTGCAGCTAACCCCGGGCATCGAGCCGTTGTACGGCACGCGTGATGAAAACCTTCGATTGATGGAAGATGGCCTGGGGGTGCAGATCGACCTCCGCTCGGATTCAATCCATGTACTCGGCGAGGCGGCAGAGGTGGACCGGGTTGAGGGCATCTTTGCGGACTTTGAGCACCTGCGCCGGAATGGCGTTCATCCGCATAATGGCGAGCTGCATGGGCTGCTGAAGATGGTGGTGGCGGACCCGGCGGTGACGCTGCGGAGCCTGGTGGAGACAGGGAAGGCGCGCTCGGCGGGAACGAAGAGGGTGGTGCAGCCGAGGACGCCGAATCAGCGGAAGTATGTAGAGGCGATTGAGGGCCATGACATGGTGTTTGGCCTGGGGCCGGCGGGTACTGGAAAGACGTATCTCGCGGTCGCGATGGGCGTGAGCGCGCTGATGGCGAAGAAGGTTTCGCGCATTGTGCTGGTGCGGCCGGCCGTTGAGGCGGGCGAGCGGCTGGGATTTTTGCCGGGCTCGCTGCAGGAGAAGGTCGATCCGTATCTCCGGCCGCTGTATGACGCGCTTTACGATCTGCTGGATCCGGCGAAGGTCGACAAGATGCTGGAGACGAATGTGATTGAGGTGGCTCCGCTGGCCTTCATGCGCGGACGCACGTTGAACGACGCGTTCATCATCATGGACGAGGCGCAGAACACGACGGCGGAGCAGATGAAGATGTTTTTGACGCGGTTGGGGAACTCGTCGAAGGCGGTCATCACGGGCGACCTGACGCAGACGGACCTGCCGAACCCGAACAAGAGCGGGCTGCTGCAGGCGCTGCAGGTGCTGGATGGGGTGGAGGGCATCCGGTTCTGCCACTTCGAGGATATTGACGTGGTGCGGCATGCGCTGGTGCAGCGGATTGTGCGCGCGTACGACAGCTACAAGCAGGCCGAGCAGCTGCCGCTGTCGATGGATGCCGAGCCGATACCGCTTTCGGAGGCGCCGAGGAAGCCCGTGCTGAAGCAGTAGGGGAGCGAGTCAGCGAGTCAGCAAGTCAGCGAGTCAGTGAAGCCGTCGCCCGATTGGGTGGCGGTTTTGTTTTTGGTGGAATAAGCTTTTGTGCTTGACAATAGTTTCCATAGAAACTAAATTGATTTCTGTGGAAACTAGATTCAATAGTTCAGGGGTGGCGGGTCTTGAGGATCATCTGGGCTACTGGATGCGGCGGGTTTCGAATCAGGTGTCGGGAGGATTTGCGCGGGCGCTCGAGGAGCGCGAGACGGCGGTAGCGGAATGGGTCCTGCTGCGGTTGCTGTTTGAGCGGGAAGAGGCGTCTCCAGCGGAACTGGCGCAGGCGATGGGCATGACACGCGGGGCAGTCTCGAAGATTGTGGCGAAGGTTCAGGCCAAGGATTGGGTGGTAAGCAGCGAGGATCCGGAGGATGGCCGCGCGCTGCGGCTGAGGCTCACGCGCAAGGGGCAGAGGGTTGTGCCGGAGCTCGCCGAGATTGCTGATCGGAACGACACGCAGTTCTTTCGCTGTCTGAGCAGGAAGGAGCGGGCCGAACTGCGCCGGCTGCTGGTGAAGTTAACAGAGTGCAATGAAATTCGCGGAATCGCGGTGGAGTGAAGGAGAGCTGAAAGATGAGCAAGGCGATTGAAAATTTACAGCAGGCGATGGAGAGAGCGGCCGCGATCCGGCCAAAGGTTGGAGGGTTTCCGTACCTCGCGGAGACGCTGCGCCGAGCTGGTGTGACGCGGAATGTGTGGGCGTTGCCGGGGTGCCAGAGTTTATTCCTGACAGAGAGCGGGCCAGTGGTGATGCAGGGAAAGCCGCTCGTTTCCGGTATGGCCGATGTGCCGCGGTTCGATCGCGAGGCGTTGATTGGCGCGCTGCGCACCGACCAGGCAGGCGAGAGCACGTTTCCCGAGTTTCTTGGGGCGTCATGGCGCGCGGGTGTAATCGGCTATGACGTGGATTTTGCCGAGCGGACGGTGAGGTATTACGGCTGCAACGGCGCGGAGTACGTCGAGGCGTATCCAGCGGTAGAAGTGTGATGCATGTGCGCGATGCGATCTACTCGATTTTGCGAATGACTCGGCAGGGATTGCCAACTGCGAGGGCATCGTCGGGGAGACTGCGAGTTACGACGCTGCCTGCACCGACGACTGTGCGGCAGCCGATGCTAACGCCGGGCAGGATGATGACGCCGGAACCGAGCCAAACGTCTGAGCCGATGGTGACGGGAGCGCCGTACTCCTGCTTGCGACGGAGCGCGGCGTTGAGCGGATGCAGTGGAGTGAGGATCTGGACGCCGGAACCGAACTGAGAGTAGTCGCCGATTGTCACCTTGCAGACGTCGAGGATGGTGCAGTTGAAGTTGAAGAAGACGTGCTCGCCGAGTGCGATGTTGCTGCCGTAATCGCAGAAGAACGGCGGCTCCAGAGACACTGTGTCTCCGCCTGTGGCGAACAATTTGAGGAGCAGTTCGCGTCGCACGCTAGGGTCGCTCGCGGGGCTGGTCTGCAATTGCCGGCAGAGGTCGCGAGCGCGATTGCGTCGGCTGACGAGCTTCGGGTCGAGTGCGTTGTAGAGCTCGCCGGCGAGCATTTTCTGAAGTTCCGATTTCATTCTTCTCTCCGACTTTCTTACGAATGAGATGGCTGCCCACGGCATTCGATGAACGGGTGTTCGCCGCGTAGCATCCAATCTTTGTGCTGGTGCCCGAGTTTGTCCGCGAGTTTGTTCGCTGCAAGGTGTTGCGTCCGTTGGTGCGTCAATTGCGTGGCGGCGTGACGCCGCGGCGTATGGCGTGGAGCCTGGCGCTCGGCATGGTGATTGGGATTAATCCGTCGGTCGGGCTTACGACGGTGCTGGTGGTGATGCTCGCATGGATGCTGGGGCTGAACCAGGTCGCCTCGCTGGTTGGAACGCACGTGGTGGCGCCGCTGCACCTGATTCTGTTTATTCCGTTCATCGATCTGGGCGTGCATCTGTTCCACACCGGGAAGCTTCCGCTGAGCAGGAGGCAGATTGAGCATTTGAGCCATCATCCGCTCCGTCTGCTTCATGAGATCTGGCAGTGGGAGTGGCATGCGCTGGTGGTGTGGGGTGTTGTGGCGGCGGTTGCGCTGCCGCTGGTGGCGATGTATCTGCGGCGAGCGCTGGTGCTGCTGATGCGGCGTCATCGGACGCTGCTTCATTCGCGGCCGGCGGTGCATTAAGCGAGGCAGCAAGTCAGCGAGTCAGCAAGTCGGCGATTGAACGAGTCAGGACGGCGTTGATTGTGAGGCTTAGGGGCGGCGTGCGGCGTGACGTTCGCCGGGAGCGTCTGAGCGCTTCGAGCGGCCCTGGCCGGACTCTGCTTTCTGGATCTCGGAGTTCATTTCTCCGCCGATGAGCAGGGCGCCGTTCGAGAGGAAGAGCCAGAGCAGGAGCATGACGACGCCATTGAGCGGCCCGTAGCTTCGGGTGTAGTCGTTGATGTGGTCGAAGTAGATCTGCGCGGCGAAGGTGGAGGCCAGCCAGAGGATGAGCGCACAGAGGGCGCCGGGCGTGCTCCAGCGGATGGCGTGGTCGCGAACGTTGGGAGCGAAGCGGTAGAGCACGGCGAAGGAGAAGTAGAGGCAGACGGCTACTGTGAGCCACTCCAGCGCGCGGAGGAGAAACGCGCTGCCGTGGACGTGCTCCTGCAGAAAGGCGCTGGTGAAGAGCAGCAGAAGCGCGATGCAGACCATGGCGATGAGGCAGACGGTCAGCAGAACGATGGTGATGCTGAGGTTCCACCAGGAGCGGCTCTCTTCGACCTCGTAGGCGCGATTGAGGCCCCAGATCATGGCCCATGTGCCGTTGTGCGCAGCCCAGACCGCCGCAGCGAATACGGAGAGCAGGCGAAGGCCGAAGCGCGGACGCTGCTTGAAGTCGGCGATCATGCCTTGAAAGAGCTGAGAGACCTGGTTAGGGAAGATCTGCGCGGAGAGGTCGTGCAGCGAGTTGCGGAGATGTTGCGTGAGATGAGGGGTGTGGGTAACGAGCGTGAAGGCGATCAGGAGCGTGGGGAAGATGGCGAGGAATTGATAGAAGGCCATGCGGCCGCCCTGGCCGAAGACGTCGTCGCGCCAGGACTCGAGAATCGTTCGGCGAAGCAGTTCGGGGATGGACAGGCCGCCGAGGGTCCACAGATTGGGCATGCGGTTCTGCATGTCGTGACTTTAGGGATGGGACGGCGTGGAGAGCTGTTGCCCGGGTGCAAATCAGAATCGGAGTTCGTTGGCGTTAGCATGAAGGGACGCATGGTGACGATAGAACCTTCGCGAGGTGTAGCTGCAGGTGGCGATCCTAACGATCCTCACGATTCATGGATCGCCGCGGGGTTATCGCGCGTAGGGCTGGTGCGGTTTGTGAAGAGGGCGCAGGCGGCGGTGGGACTGGCGGGCGAAGTGGATGTTCTGCTCGCGAACGACAGAACGCTGCGGCGGTTGAATCGCGAGTTCAGAGGCAAGGACAAAGCGACGGATGTGCTGAGCTTTCCGGCAGCGGAGGTCGCGCGAGAGCATGCGGGAAGGTTTGCCGGCGATTTGGCGATTTCTCTGGAGACAGCGGCTCGGCAGGCGAGAGAACATGGTCACCTGCTGAGCGATGAGGTGCGTGTGCTGCTGCTGCATGGGTTGCTGCATCTGAGCGGGATGGACCATGAGACGGATCGCGGAGAGATGGCGGCGAGAGAGGCGGAGCTGCGGAGGATGCTAAGGCTGCCGAGTGGGTTGATTGCAAGGGTGGAGGGTAGCTTGCCTGCAGGGAAGAAAAGCAGATCCGCTGCGGGGATGACTGGAAGAAAAAGAAAAGCAACGGCGGGTGCCATCATGAAGAAGAGGCTGAAGCGATGAGTTGGGGAATCGCGTTCTTCCTGCTGCTGCTGCTGCTGGCGCTGACCTCGTATGCGGACGAGGTCTACACCGTGATGGGCAAGTTTCTGTCGCGGGAGTATGAGGACAATGTTGAGGCGTGGGAGCGGATGGTGGAGCCGCGGCTGCGGCTGAGCCGTGAGTCGGCGGCGATGTCGGCGTCGGTGCTGCGGCAGATCACGCTGGTGGCGCTGACGTTTCTGCTGGCCACACGGCTGGGATGGTATCTGCACCACACGCCGTCGGAGGTGGCGCGGACCCTGTTTGAGCTGCTGCTGGTGCTGATTTTTTTCGACCGGCTGATTCCGCAGGTTCTGTTTACGCGAACCCGCGGCATCTGGGTGCGGCGGATTGTGGTGTTGCTACAGGCGCTCTTCTATGTGGTGCTGCCCATAACGCTCACCATCGGGTTGCTGCTGTCGATTGTGGGGTTGGCGGAGAAGGAAGAGGCGGTACCGGAGCATCCGAGTGAGGCGGTGGATGCGCTGCTCGAAGCAGGTGAGGAAGAGGGAATTCTGGAGGAGAGCGACCGCGAGCTGGTGCGCAGCGTGGTGGAGTTCGGCGACAAGGTGGTGCGGGAGGTGATGACGCCGCGCCCGGAGATGCTGCTGGTGCCCCAGACGATGTCGCTGGAGGAGTTCAGGCGCGAGGTGCGGGAGCATGGGTTCTCGCGCGTGCCGGTGTATGGAGCGTCGCCGGACGAGATTGTGGGGATCGCGTTTGCGCGCGACCTGCTGGAGGTGGAAGGCGCAGCGGTAAAACGCACGACGGTGAAGCATCTCGCGCGGCCGGCGATGTTTGTGCCCGAGACGAAGAAGGTGAATGAACTGCTGCGCGAGATGCAGCGCGAGAAGCAGCACATGAGCATCGTCATCGATGAATATGGCGGTGTGGCGGGACTGGTGACGATCGAGGATCTGCTGGAGGCGATCGTCGGAAACATCGAGGATGAGCACGATCTGGCAGCCGTGGAGGATGAGCCGGTGAAAGAGCCGGATGGAAGCTATGTGGTTCCGGGCAGCTTTGAAGTGAGCCGGCTGCGCAATTTATTTGAAGAGCAGCGGCAGCCGGTGCGCGGTGGGACACCGAGCGAAGCTGCTGAGGCCGAGGATGGTATTGAGTTTGATGACGAGAATGCGCCGGAGCAGGGGCTTCCGCAGTTGCTGACGGAGTATGAGGCAGCGACGGTGGGTGGGCTGGTGAGCGAGATTGCGGGGCATATTCCGCTGCCGGGCGAGGTGGTGGAGGATGGGCCGCTGCGGATGGAGGTATTGCAGTCGACGGACAGGAAGGTGGAGCGGGTAAGGGTCGCGGTGGCGGGTTAGAGAAAAGAGTAGAGGGTAAAGAGTAGAGCCTAGAGGCACAGTGGAGCGTGGACGGTAGTCTCTAATCTCTGTTCTCTACAATAGCGGGATGGCATTGCGCACAGGATTTGTGTCGATTGTGGGAAGACCGAATGCGGGCAAGAGCACGCTGCTGAATGCGCTGCTGGGGCAGAAGCTCGCGATTGTGACGCACAAGCCGCAGACGACACGCACGCGGATTCTAGGCGTGCTGGAATTGCCAATCCGCAAGAAGACGAAGACGGATGCGGGCAGGCCGGCAGCGCAGGTGGTGCTGGTGGACACGCCGGGGGTGCATAAACCGACGACGCAGCTCGACCGGCGCATGATGCAGGAGGTGCAGGATGCGCTGGAGTCGCGCGATGCAGTGTTGTTTCTTGTGGACGCGACTCACAGGCTGCACGAGGTGGAGGAAGACGGCGAAGCAAGGACGCCCGGGCAGCGGCGGCGGTCGATGTCCAAGGCCGAGGATGAGTTTGCGCTGCAGTTGGTGAAGCGGCTGGATTGTCCGGTGGTGCTGGTGCTGAACAAGATTGACGCGGTGCCGAAGCCGGTTCTGCTGCCGCTGATGGCGCACTGGAGCCGGCAGCATGCGTTCGCGGATGTGATTCCGATTTCGGCGAAGAAGAAGCAGGGTCTGGAGCTGCTGCTGGATAAAGTGGTCGCGCTGCTGCCGGAAGGGCAGCGATATTTCCCGAAGGATCAATTGACCGACCAGCCGGAACGGTTTCTTGTCGCAGAGCTGATTCGCGAGAAGGTGCTGATGCTCACGGGTGAAGAGGTTCCGTATGCGGCAGCGGTGGTGATTGAGCGGTATGAAGAGCCGGCGTCGGCGAAGAAGACGAAGGATGGGAAACTTGTCACCCCAGCGAGCAAAAGCGCTCGCCGGGGACCCCGATTGCCGGTGACGAAGATTGCGGCGGCGATCTACTGCGAGCGCAACGGGCAGAAGGCGATCCTGATTGGGCGCGGCGGCGAGATGTTGAAACGCATTGGAACGGCAGCACGCAAGGAGATTGAAGGGCTGCTGGGCACGCGCGTGTTCCTGGAGCTGTTCGTGAAGGTGGAGAGCGAGTGGCGGGCGTCGAGGGGATTTGTGGAAGAGCTGGACTGGCGGCGACAGTTGGAGCACATTGCAGAAAAGCAAGGATCAGGGAACAGGGAACAGGGAACAGAGGACGACGGCGAATGATTGGCCTGCTGCGGCGGAAGACCTCCGAACTGAAGACGCAGCGCTTGCGCCTGGTAGCGATCACGCCTGAGATGCTGCAAGCCGATGAGGCGGCAGATGGGTCGCTCGCGGAGGTTCTGGATGCGGAGGTGACGCCTGAGTGGCCTCCGGAGCACTGGGAACCGCATGTGTATCACTTCATCGCGAAGCAGTATGAGGAGGAGCCGCGCACGCGTGGATGGCATCGCTACGTTCTGCTTCCGAACGGGCGCGGTGCAAAGCGGCCGTACACGCTAATTGGTGCGGTGGGTGGGTTTCCGAAGCTGGAGGGCGATGTCGAGATCGGGTACTCGACACTGCCGAGTTATCAGCGCAGGGGATACGGAACCGAGGCCGCATGCGCTCTCGTCGAGTGGCTGCTGACGCAGAAAGATGTGAAGACTGTGAGCGCGCAGACGTACCCGCGGCTGCCGGAGTCGATCAAAGTGATGGAGCGCTGCGGCATGACGTATGTGGGTCCGGGTGAGGACGACGGCACGGTGCGTTATCAGCGCAGGGGGTGACGCGTCAGGGTGAAACATCGGCGGCGCGGAGCCATTGGAGCATCTGTTGCGAGTCGACGAGGCCGGCCTGCTGCTGGATGAGGCGGCCGTTCTGGAAGACGGCGAAGTTGGGGATGCCGCGCACGTTGTAACGCGCGGCGAGCTGCGGGCTGGCTTCGGTGTCGACCTTGAGAACGATGCCGTGCCCGGCGATCTCACGCGCGGCGCGCTCGACGTGTGGAGCGGCCATGCGGCAGGGACCGCACCAGGCGGCCCAGAAGTCGACGAGCACGGGAACGCGGGCGCTGGCGACGATCTCGTCGAAGAGTGCGGTGTCGGCGGCGATCGGCTCGGCGATGGGCGGCAGCGGATTTTTGCAGTTGCCGCAGCGGCCGGTGTCGGCCAGGTGGGCTGCGGGGATGCGGTTTTTCGCGGAGCAGTTGGGGCAGGAGCGGATGAGCGGCATCGATCACCTTCCACTGTTATGGATGCGCCTCGAGCGCCCGGCATTCGGCGCGTGCCGCGCAGATTTGAAGAAGTATGATGGCGAGTGCCCGGAGGCCGAATGCTGAACCGACGCAATTTTGTCAAGAGTGGACTGACGGCAGGAGTTGCGCCGCTGACGGCCGCGCTGCGTCTGGATGCTATGCCGGCTGCGGAGGAGATGGAATCGACCGGAAGTGTCGTTGAGCTTCCGCAGCGGTTGCCGCAGCGCTCCGGGAGTGTGCCGTGGCAGCAGAAAATCCGTCGCGTGGGACAGACGAATTTCACGGAATACGATCCCGCGGTGATGAACGTTGACCAGTGGGCAGACTACTGGCACTCAGCGAAAGCGGACATCGTCTTTGTAAGCGTGACGGGGATTCTTGCGTTCTATCCATCGAAGGTGAAGTTCCACCGTCATGGGAAGTTTTTGAAGGGTCGCGATCTGTTTGGCGAATGCGTGACGGCCGCGAAGAGGCGAGGGATGCGCGTGGTGGCGCGGATGAGCCCGGACCTCAACTGGCCAGACGCACTGGAGGCGCATCCGGAGTGGGCGATGCGAAACCAGGATGGGTCGGTGCAGCATAGCGGGGAAGACCCACGGCTGTTCAAGACGTGCATGTTCACGAGCTACATGGATGACTATGTTCCGGCCATCATGCGCGAGGTGAACTCGTTGTATGACGTGGACTGTTTCTATGCGAATGGATGGCCTCCGCTGGGGAATCTGCCGGTGTGTTACTGCGCGGTTTGCAGCAAGCTGCCGGCGCCTGGATCGCCGGCGTATTGGCGCGTGTTCACCGATCGTGTGCTGCAGTTATGGCAATGGTATGACGCGATTGCGAAGGAGAAAAAGCCGGACAGCTTCTTCTTTGCGAACTCGGGAGGCAACGTTCGCGGAGGGCCGAATCTTGATCGGCTGGGAAAGACGGCCGCGTGGTTTCAGGCCGACAACCAGGGCCGCACGTATCAAGAGCCGGAGATCTGGGGATGCAGTCTGCAGGGGCGTGTGTGCAATGCGGTGCTGGATGGGAAGGTTGCGGCGAATGTGACGGCGGCGTACTCGACGGGGCAGCCTGGGTGGCGCAATGTATCAAAGAGTGCTGCGGAGACACGCATGTGGTTGAACCAGACGCTGGCCAGCGGGATGGTGCCGTATCTCCACTTCGTAGGCGATGAGAACGGGTTTGATGAAGATCGCCGATGGCAATCGGTGGGCGAGGAGTATTTTCGGTGGACCGCGCGGCACGATGCTCATCTCACGGCGCGGCGCTCGATCGCGAACATCGGTGTGGTGATTGGGCAAAGTACGCAGTTGCTTTATCCGGGCCCTGCGACGGCACGCTCGCGAAGTTATATGCGCGAGACGACGAACGGGCTGTATCACGCGCTGCTGCAGGGGCGGTTTGCGTTTGACTTCGTTCACGAGGACCGGCTGGAACCGCAGCATCTGCAGAAGTACAGAGCGCTGCTGTTGCCGAATGTTGCGATGCTGAGCGACAAGCAGTGCGAGCAGTTGCGCGAGTATGTGCGTGCGGGTGGATCGTTGATGGCGAGCTTTGAAACGAGTTTGTATGACGAGAACCTGAAGCCGCGTGAGGAGTTTGGGCTGGCGGATCTGATGGGCGCGCACAAGGCTGGGGATGCGGTCGGAACCAACGGCAATGCGTACTCTGCGCGGCTGGAGAAGGCGCACGAGCTTCTTGCCGGATTCAGCCAGACAACGTGGATTGCGGGCGCGCAGAATCGCGTGCCGCTGAAGCCGGTGGACGGTGCGATGGCGACCGTGGTGCCCGGGTTTGTGCGCTATCCGCCGGAGCTGGCGTATCCCACGCAGCGGCAGACGGATGAGCCGGCGGTTGTCTTGAAGGAGTCAGGCAAGAGCCGGATGGTGTGGTTTCCGGGAGATGTGGAGCGGACGTATTGGATCACGGGACACAGCGATCTGCTGCGTCTGCTGCACAACGCGATTCGATGGGTGAGTCACGACGAGCGCGTGGTGAGCGTGGATGGATCGGGCCTGGTTGAAGTGTTCTGCTGGGAGACTGAGCCGGGATATGCGGTGCATCTGCTGAACTACAACACGCCTGATGCGTTTCATGGGTGGGTGCAGGCGGCTAATCCTGTGGGGCCGCAGAGAATCACGATGAAACTGCCGGGCGGAGCAGACGTAAAGGCCGTCGAACTGCTGAGATCGGGGCAGAAGCCGGCGGTTGCTTTTCGCGATCAGTTGCTGCAGTTTACAGTCCCGTCGGTAGGCGAGTGTGAGGTGGCTGCGATTACGGTGGCGTAGAGCGGCGGGAGGGTAACCTCGGGCCGTTTGGGACGTCTTAAGAGGTATAGCCCTGCTGCGCGGCAAGGGTGATCCCAAGCCGCCTTGCAGGCGGCGAATAGAAGGTTGGTCCCGGGCCGTGCTTCTGGCTTCTCAACTTAGCGAAATTTCAGGCCGCTTTCCGGCGCATGTCCAAGATTTGCGGGCGTTTCTGCGCAAGGAAAAGCTGCCGGTCCCCTCACCGGATGCGCTTCCGCAGCTGTCGAGCCGCCTTGAAAGCGATGCACGGTTCCGGGCGGACGTCGGATCGCTTCTCCGGGTGGCGCTGTATCAGGAGCGCGAGCAGGTCGGGTATGAGGACCTGCTCGGAATCCTGGTGGCGGCTGCCGCCGGCACGGAGCACGATCTGAAGAGCGAGTCGCAGGAGGCAGACATCCGCGAGTTGCTCCGCTTTGTTCTGCAGTCCCGGCGCTCGGCGTTCCGTCCGGAGGCGGAAGAGGAGAGCGTTGCGGTTGCGCCTGAGCCTCGGAAGACCGTGCCGGTGGATTTGGAACCGGTGCTTCGGGCGAGGGGATCTGAGGCCGCACCTTCGATGAAGCTCGAACTGAAGCCCGAAGAGCCTGCGCTGGCGGTCGCGGAACCTGAGAGCCGTGAGCCAGACGATGTGGTGCTATCGCCATTCCGTACGGGGACGTTGTTTGCCGCACACATGGAGCCCGCAGATTCGGGCAGAAGGGTGCAACCGGTCTGGATCGTTGGCGTGGTTTGCCTGCTGGCGGGCGTTGGCCTGGGTTTGACGTTTCACCGCGTTGTCTCTGCCGCGGAGAGCCACCTTGCAGTGCGTGCAGCGAGTTTTTCAAGCAAGCCCAAGCCGGTCGTGGCGATTGCGCCGAAACACAGCGATCCCGAAAACGCGAATGCGCTGGTGACGCCGAAGAGTTCACCTGCGCCTGAAATTACTGACACAGCTTCCGTTGCGGACAATCATGCAGCTGCGCAGCCGTCCGGGCTGCTTCAGGGCCGGTCCACGCCGCCTCCGGCCACCACGGAAAAGACCTCCGGGGTGCCGATGACGGTGGTGAAGCAGGTGGTGACGGCATCGCCGAGAGCGGCAGCGGATTCGGCAGATGCGGCCCAGGCCGCACCATTAGCGGCAAGGACCCGGTCCATTGTGCCGCAAAATCTGGCGGGGATTACGCCGGCGAATGTGATCTTCAGCCCGGCGCCGCAGTACCCGGCAGCGGCGGCCGCGGCGCGGGTGCACGGGCAGGTGACGGTGCACGCGGTTGTGGATCCGGATGGCAACGTGATCTACGCGCGGGCCGTGAGTGGGCCGCCGCTGCTGCGCGATGCCGCGCAACAGGCGGTGCAGCGGTGGCGTTATCGGCCGCTGCTCGATAATGGCAAGCCGATCGCGGTGACAACGACGGCGATTGTGGATTTCAAGTTTGCGAAGTAGCTGTACCCTCTTCCGGGGTTTTGGGACGAATCTTTGGAATCAGTGAGTTGCGGCACGGCTGTGTTCCGGCGCATGCGTCGTTGGGTTCTCACCTGCCTCGATGATCGAGCCGCCGGCAGGATGGGGTAGTCGGCTGATCAACGAACCCACATCTCACGGTTTTGATCCGAGCCAGGCTTTGAATTGTTATTCATCGGGATTACCCGCAACACCGGTTTGCGTTGCGCGCCGGATTACGTCCAATTGGCGCGAGACAAATTATGCTACTCGCTGAGGTGGCGCTGTTTTCAAATGAGGAAGCTGAAGCTCATCGAACATATTTCGCTGGATGGTGTGATTCAGCACTCCGCCGATGACGACGATTTTCCGTACAGCGACTGGACCGCGCCGTATCGCAGTCCTGCCGGGTTGCAGAAGGTGTTTGCGATGTACGGTGAGCGGTTCGATCTGCTGCTGGGGCGGCGAACCTATGATATGTGGTCTGGGTACTGGCCGAAGGCGCCGGAGAGTCCGATGGCGGACAGGCTGAATGCGGCGACGAAGTATGTTGTGACGCACAGGCCAGAGAGTTTGGAGTGGGGGCCGGTCGAGGGGATTGGGCCGGACCTGGTCGAGGGTGTGCGCGGGATCAAGGCGAAGGGGGACCTGGACCTGATTCTGTCGGGCAGCTCGACGCTCACTTCGGTGCTGCTGGAGCATGGGCTGGCGGATGAGGTGGTTCTGCTGGTCAATCCTGTGTTGCTGGGCAGAGGGAAGCGGTTTTTTGCGGAGGGAACTCCGCCGCGAGCGTTTGTGCTGGAGAGCACGGAGGCTTTGCCGTCGGGGATCATTGTGAATCGCTACAAGTTTGAAGGCGGTTTGCGGAATTTGAAGTAGCGCCCGGCGAGAGCCTCCATGCTGAATTCGGCACGCTGTTTCAGTGGGTTGGCACGGCTTGTGGTTGAGAACGCGCCAGCCAATCGGAGAAATGCGTTGGTCCTAACAGATCGGCGTGATCGGGGACGAGTGCGTTTTCGGGTATCTGTCCGCCGTAGTAGCCAAGAGTTGGATCGGTGACGACGTGGCGCGGATCGTTTCTTGATTTGAGGAACTGTTTTGCCAACTCGTCCTGGGTGAGCCGGTCCGGGCCGGCGACGTTGATGTAGCCATTGGTTGGGGGCTGCAGGGCGGTCTTTGCGACAGCGGCTGCGATATCTGCGGCGGCGATGGGTTGCATGAGCACGTTGGAGATGCGGACGGTGTCGCCGGAAGTGGAGCTGTCGACCAGCGGCCCGACGAACTCGAAGAACTGTGCTGAGCGCACGATGGTGTAGGGAATCCCTGAGGATTTGATGGCATTTTCCTGTGCAACCTTGGCGCGCATGTAACCGACGTTCACCATGCGGTCGGCGCCGACGATGGAAAGCGCGACGTGGTGCCGGACGTTTGCGGCTTTCTCGGCGGGAAACAGATTGCGTGCGGCGGTGGTGAAGAAGTTCATCACCGCGGAGTCTTCGAACGAGGGTGAGTTGGTGAGATCGATGACGACGTCAGCGCCTTGCAGAGCTTGGATGAGACCTCGGCCAGTGAGCAGGTCAACGGTGCCGGCGGAGGCTGCAAGCACGTCGTGCCCTTGTGCCTTGAGGGTGGGAACAACTTTGCTTCCGATGAGGCCGGTGCCCCCTAGAACGACTATTTTCATGATGACTCCTTTGCTTGTTTTGCGAGAGGGATGTTGGTTTGCGTTCGGCCTGGAACTCCGCACGCGGCGCGGGTCGGGGTCTTCAGGCCTGGCTGGCAGGGATTGGATGACTGCCGCAATGGAGAGGAGTCAGAATGGGAGCGGATTTCTGGCGTGCCGGTCACGGTAGCCTGTCCGACTGTCGTTGCTTTGCGAGGACGAGGGTATCGAAAAGGGGACTGGCGTTCAGTCGGGCTGCCGCCGTAGGCTTCAACTATCTGTGGCCAATTTCGAAAAAGCGCCGGCAGAGGTACGGGAGATTCTCTCCAAGCCGATTCAGCAACTCGGGCTGAAGCTGGAAGGCTCTCCGCTGGAACGCTTCGTCCAGCAACTCTACAGGGAACTGGACGCCAAAGGGCTCAAGCGGTTCCGCCCCAAGTGCTATCTGAGCGATGAGTGGGGCTGTCCGAACATGGAGCCCGTCATTGGAATCCCGTTCTACCTGGCCGATCCGAAATTGCAGCGTCTTGAATCCGAGATGAACGACATCGAGGACGCGCGGCAGATCATGATGTACATGCGACATGAGGCCGGCCACGCTTTCAATTACGCGTACGTGTTGTTTAAGACGGAAGAATGGCGCAAGCTGTTCGGGCCGTTTCGCCGGCCTTACCGGGACGCCTACAAACCGGTTCCGTTCTCGCGCCAGTTCGTGCGGCATATGGAGGGGTGGTACGCGCAGAAGCATCCCGACGAAGATTTCGCGGAGACCTTTGCGGTATGGATGACACCGCGTGCCAACTGGCGAAAGCGGTACAAAGGTTGGGGCGCAATGAAGAAGCTCGTATACATGGACCGGATTGGACGCAAGTTCGGCGACGTCGACCCTCCGGTCGCACACGGTGATACCGACATTACCGTCGACGAAATGGATGTGACCGTAGGCGAGTTCTATCAGCGCGCGCTGGATGAGCAACTCAGTCCCGGGGAGCTTCCGCTGGATACCGATCTGCGCGACATCTTCGACGTATCGAAGCACCGGAGGAAAGATGTTCGTCCCGCAGTCGATCTTCTTCGGGAGAATCGCAAGGTTCTGGTGGACAAGGTGAATTATTGGACGGGCGTTCAGCGTCCGCTGGTCAAGAAGCTAGTGGAGTCCATCGAAGCAAAGGTCGGCGATCTCGGCCTGCGTGCGGATACGAAATGTGAAAGGGAACATTTAACCGAACTCACGGTATACGCGACCGCGCTGGCAATGAACTACATTGCTCGCGGGAAGTTTATTTCGCCTTGAGTGGGTGGTTCGGTCTGCGGCTGCGGCCGATACAGAAATAGGGAAGAGCGCAGAGGCATCATGGCGAACCTGAAAATAACGATATTGCACGATTTCTGGGAAGATGGGCCGCCAGAGCCGGAGCCGGAGCCGGTGAAGGCGCCGCGCGGCAAGACTGGCAAACGCAGCAGGAAGAAAAAAGATCCGTTGCACGACCGTGAAGAGGTTTTCGAGGCGCTGACAAAGCTGGGGCACGAGCCTTCGTATCACCTGCTCGACGGCAAGAACCAATCGCTGCTTGCGCTCGCACGGTGTGGAGCGGACCTGGTGTTCAACCTCACGGAGTCGTATGCCGGCCACGACACGATGGACAAGAACATTGCCGCTTACCTGGAGCTGTTGCATCTGCCTTATACGGGCGGTGGACCGCAGGGACTGTATCTCGCGCAGGACAAGTCGATTGCAAAAAAGATTTTCGACTTTTACAAGATAAAGACTCCGGATTTTGCGACCTCTTACAAAGGGCTGACCGATCATTCGCACGATATTGAGTTTCCGCTGATCGTGAAACCTGTCTCCGAAGACGGATCCATCGGCATCGATGTTGGATCGGTCGTCGGCAGCGTGAAAGAGCTGATGGAGCGCATCCACTACATTCACGAGGAGTTCGACAGTCCAGCGCTGATTGAGGAGTACATCGAGGGGCGCGAAATCTACGCGGCGATTCTGGGCAACGAGAATCCCGAGGTACTTCCGCTGATCGAACTTGATCTTTCCAAACTTCCGAAAGGGACTCCGCGAATCGCGGGTCAGGATGTGAAGTTCGATCACGAGACCGAGGCCTACAAGGTGACGAAATCTGCGCCGGTCGAGGATCTCGACGAGGAAACTACGAAAGAACTTCAGGACACGGCGCTGGCTGCGTATCGAGCCTTGAAGCTGCGCGACTACGGCCGAATTGATATGCGGCTGAATAAGAAGGGCGAAGTGTACGTCATCGAAGCGAACCCAAACCCGTGGCTGGCGAGCGCGGCTGAATTCTCGATGGCAGCCAAGAAGGCCGGGTACTCCTATACGGACGTGATTCAGAAGATCGTCGAATTGGCGTGGGCGCGGGCGGTGTAGTTGGTGATGGTCCGGGCGAAAGGCGGTCGCCACCCGGTTCGTTGTGGGGCAGGCGTCCTCGGTTCCCACTCGTCCCGGCGGTGAAGCTGCCGGTACGGATGGGGCACCCGGCGCCGATCCTTTGCATCTAAATACGAATCGGAGGAGTTGCCCATGCAAAGAATCCTTTCGGTCGCGTGCTGTCTCGCGCTGTGTTCCGTTTCCGCTCTTGCCCAGAAGGAAGCCAAAACCGCCCGCGGGGCGATGAGCGATCAGCAGTTCGTCGATTTGGCCGCCCAAACCGATATGGTGGAGGCCAACCTGGGACAGTTGGCACAAACCGCGGCCGGGTCGCAGGCTGTGAAGGATTACGGCCAGATGCTGACGACGGATCACACGAGCGACTTCAACAAGCTTGATTCGGTCGCTCAGCAGGCCGGACTGACCAGGCCGAACGCAATCGACAGCGAGCACAACAAGAGTATGATCACACCCTTTCAGAAGCTGAAGGGCGCGGCATTCGATCGCAAGCTCATCCAGGCGGCTGTCGCGGGGCACATCAAGGCGATCGCCGTCTATAAGAAGGAAGCGGCGGACGCGCAGAGTCCCGCGATCAAGTCGTATGCGGATGGCGCCCTTCCTGTACTTCAGAAGCATCTGGAACAAGCACAGGCTTTGGAAAAAAGCGGCGGCAAGGAAGCGAAGTAACAGTCAGCCTTTTCGGGCGCCCTGGATCAACACACCTGGATCACCACTTTGCCGCGCGCGTGTTCCTGCTCAGCGGGCAATTGCGCTTGCGTCCGGATCACTCGCCGAAGTGGATACCGAGGGTTTTCATTTTGCGGTAGAGGTGGGAGCGTTCCAGGCCGAGGGATTCGGCGGCGCGGCTGATGTTGCCGTGGTTGCGGTCGAGTTCTTTGAGGATGTAGTCACGCTCGTAAGCTTCGCGGGCGGCTTGCAGGGTGCTGAACTCTTCGCGGGGGCCGGTGCGTGAGGCGGCGCCGGGGCCGGTGATTCCGTCTGTGCGCTGGACGAGCATGGGCAGGTGTTTGGCTTCGATGCGGTGGGCTTTGGGGTTGAGGATGAGGACTCGCTCGATGACGTTGCGGAGCTCGCGGACGTTGCCGGGCCAGTGGTAGGCCTTGAGCTGGTTGATGGCGGTGTCGGAGATTTCGACGCGGGCGCGGCCGTACTCCTGGCCGAGGTCGGAGAGGAACTCGCGGGCGAGGGCGGGCAGGTCCTCTTTGCGGTCGCGGAGGGGCGGGACGAAGAAGGGGATGACGTTGAGGCGGTAGAAGAGGTCTTCGCGGAAGTTGCCACGGGCGATCTCCTCTTCGAGGTCTTTGTTGGTGGCGGCGATGACGCGGACGTCGACGTGTGTTGGCGTGCTCGCGCCGACGGGGTAGAAACGCTGCTCGTCTAACGCGCGGAGGACCTTGGCCTGGGTTTTGAGGCTCATGTCGCCGACTTCGTCGAGGAAGAGTGTGCCGCCGTCGGCGCGCTCGAAGGTGCCGCGTTTTTCGGTGGGCTGATTGGGACCGCCCGGGCCAGCGCCATGGCGGTAGCCGAAGAGCTCGGACTCGATGAAGTCCTCGGGGATGGCGGCGCAGTTGAGCTCGACGAAGACGCGGTCGCGGCGGAGGGATTCGGCGTGGATGGTGCGGGCGATGAGCTCTTTGCCGGTGCCGGATTCGCCGAAGATGAGGACGCGGCCGTTGGTGGGGGCCATGAGCTTTATTTGCTGGCGGAGGGCCTTGATGGAGATGGAGTCGCCGGTGATGGAGGCACGCGCGGTGAGCTGGGTGGCGAACTCCTGGTTTTCGAGGCGGAGTTTGTGGGCGTTGATGGCGTTGCGGAGGACGAGGAGGGTGCGGTCGAGCGAGAGGGGCTTCTCGAGGAAGTCGTAGGCGCCGAGCTTGGTGGCGCGGACGGCGGACTCGATGGTGCCGTGGCCGGAGATCATGATGACCTCCGGGGCGATGGGGCGTGAGTTGTTGGAGGTGTTGCGGATTTCGGTGAGGAGGTCGAGGCCGTCGCCGTCGGGCAGCCAGATGTCGAGGAGGACGGCCTGGAAGTCGGCGTCGCGGAGCAGGGTGCGGGCTTCGGCAACGGTGCCGGCGGTGGTGATGGCGTAGTCCTCTTCGCGGAGGATGGCCTCGAGGGATTCGCGGATGTCGGCTTCGTCGTCGACGATCAGGACGTGGCTCAATGCTGCTTCTCCGATTTCTTCGTCGGGAACGGCTTGACTATGTAGAAGTTTATTTCCGCGCAGCCGCGAGGCGCGACATCGACGGTTTGCGTGCGACCGGTTACCGTCGGCGTGTCGGTTTCTAGTTGGACTGTATAGTGGCCGGGTGTGAGGCCAGTCAGCTTGAACTGACCATCGGGGCCGGTTGTGGTTTCGATCTGGGCAGGACCCTTCACTGAAAGCCTCAAGCCTTCGGTCCTTCGATCGGCAATCGGAATCACGTTGTCGTGCGGATAGGGGTAGGTGGTGAATGCACCGCCGAATAGCTCCGCTGTCGGAGCTCTCTTCGGAATGGATCGGAGAAACGCCAGGTCATCTTCGGCTTCGGCAACAGGTTTGGTCACAAGGGAATTTGCGACGAAGGTGCCGTCGGGCTTTTGGTCTCCAATGATCAGGTACGTCACTTTTTGAGTGAAGTACGCCCCGTTGATGTCGCCTGCGTGAAACGTCAGAGTCTGCGGCAGGTGCCCGGAGAAGACTTGTTTGACTGCGATGGTAACGGTCTGGAGTAGGGTGCGAGAACATTCGCCATTGAGCAGGGCTCTCCCTTCAGAGTCGACGACTCGAGTGGCGGTTCCCGTGAAGATTGTTTGGTCCAAATAGTGTGGCATCCGCTGACAGGACGGGCCGAGGTTGACCGCTAGGTCTGCCTCGTTCGGTGCCAAGCTCTCTGTTGTGTATACAGGTGCCCCTGCGCAGTCTTTTGGTTGAAGCTGACCGCGAGATTGCGCGCAGAGCAACAGAAGCGGACTACAGACCAACACTTTCGTTCTGCAGTTCAGCACTGGCTCCCTCCGAGGTTGCTGTCGCTGGCCTTAGTTCGATGATGAATTTGGCGCCGGCCGGAGTGTTCTTTTCCGCGCGGATGGTGCCCTGGTGCTCCTGGATGATTTTGGCGGCGATGGAGAGGCCGAGGCCGGTGCCGCGCTGCTTGGTGGAGAAGTAGGGGAGGAAGAGGCGCTCGCGGAGCTCGTCGGTGAGGCCGGGGCCGGTGTCGGCGACGCAGAGCTCGATCATTCCGGAGGGAAGCAGGCGGGTGGAGAGGGTGAGCTCGCGGTGGAGCGAGTCGTGCATGGCCTCGGCGGCGTTGTCGATGAGGTTGGAGAGGGCGCGGCGCAGGGCTTCGGGGTCGGCGGAGACGAG
>Ga0070741_10003389_pt1 | contig 39741 bp, 29 predicted proteins | sample Coa_R1_4_FD_66440 | JGI IMG/M metagenome (GOLD analysis project Ga0070741, IMG submission 66440) | Surface soil microbial communities from Centralia Pennsylvania, which are recovering from an underground coalmine fire - Coalmine... | ecosystem: Environmental > Terrestrial > Soil > Unclassified ...
GTTGCCTTTACTTGGGCCATATTCTCCTGATGTTTATCATTGTGACACTCGATATTTGGACAAAGAAAAATCCCGCGCAGTTTGTCGCTGCGCGGGATACTTGTTGCTTACCAGTAGATCTAGAACGAGTAGCGCAGCGAGAGCTGGAGGTTTCGAGCCAAGCCAGTCTTGCTGGTCACTTCCCCGAATGTACCGGACGTCGGATTCAGATTTGGCGTGCTCCAGTTGGGATGATTGATGAAGTCATACGCCTCAGCACGGAATTCGAAGGCACTCCGTTCATTGATAGCGAATTTTTTGAACAACATCAAATTCCAGTCCTGGAAGCCAGGCTGATAGATGGAATTGCGAACGCCCTGCTGCAAATTGATGGTTCCAGGCGCAGGCTGCGAAAAGACGCTCGTATTAAAGTATTTGGGCGATGAAGAGTTGGCGTTGAGACCGGAGGCGAAGTTGCCGAGAATGGTCGGTGTGCCGTTCATTACCCAGAACTGGCCTTCAGATCCGCAGCCCATGCTGCCCAAATCGGTCGAACTGACTCCTGCGTAATCGGTATTTGCGCCGACTCCGCAGGGAGCCCCCGTCTGGAACTGAGCTGTACCGCTAAGTTGCCAACCGCCTAATAGCTTGCCGGACCAGTTCGACGTGTTCTTGAAAAATGGGAGCGCGTAAATGTAGTTAATGACGATCATGTGGCGTGCATCGTATTCGGACGGCCCCCACAGATTGCTCGTGTTGTACGTATCTTGAACAATGTCGCGATAGTTCGAGCTGTTGTCCTGGCTCTTCGACAGCGTATATGAGAACTGGAACATGGAGCCAGAGGTGAAGCGTCGCTGCCAGGTGATCTGTAAGGCCTTGTAGAAAGAGTTGACCACGCTCTCCTCTTCCTGAATCGCTGCATAACCTTTGTAGGGTCGATTTTGGTTGACTAATGCTTGACTAACTCCCGGCGGAAGAACTCCCACAGGAATCTGGTTAATGTCATACACATCCCAGCCGTTATATCCGCGGTGTCCAACGTAGCCAACCGATAACAAGGAATTCCAGAACATCTCGCGCTGGAAGGTAGCATTCCAACTCCAGGAGACCGGCTGCTTCAAGTTTGGATTGAGAGACGTAGCCGTAATGGGAGCCGCTGTGCCCGTAGTAACTGAAGCTCCGGGATTATCCACTCGGACGTTAGGCACTGTAACGAACGGCTGGAACGGCGAGTTGCCGCCGGGGAAGATGTTATCGAGCAATGGCATGCGAGTGACGAATTCACCGGCTCCCGCTCGAATAACAGTCTTGGGATCAATCTGATAGGCGATCCCCAACCGTGGTTGCCAGTTATTTGAATTGGCAATGTAAGTTCTTCTCAAGCTGGGATTGAACAGACCATTGCAAGACGCACCATCACAGATTGGTTGGGTAGCTGCTAACACGCGTCCCTGTGCGGAACTCGGGAAGCCGCTAAAGCCGGGAATAACCATTCCGTTGTAAGGATTACCGGTGCCGAGCACCACATTACCCGCCGAGTTCACAGTAACGGCCTGCGCCGGATTGTACAGTTTTCCGTTGAAGTAATCCGCGTTGGCCCACAGCGGGTAAAAGCCCGTGATGGTGCTGAACCGTAAACCGTAATCGATGTGCAACTTAGGAGTTACCTTCCAGGAATCCTGCGCGAATTCTTCTATATCCCAACCTCGCCAGATCGTGTAAGCGCGAGGTCCGATTTCCGTGTAGCTATCGGCATATCCCAGCGCGAGATTGGCAAGGCTAACGCCTGAAGTTGCTCCAGTCCCGCCGTCTGAGAACGTGAAATTACCGTTCTGGTTGTTCGCGCCGCCGGGCACCGTGCTGACGTTGATCTGATCACCATCGTTTTCGCCAGAATATTCGAAGTAGATACCGGCTTTGATCGTGTGATTGCCCAAAACCTTCGTGATGCTGTCCGTGGCAACATAAATGGGCCCGGATGAGTGCGACGGATACGGACCACCATTCAAGTTGTAGAAGCTATCGTTCAACGTGGCATTGGGAATTTTGTGAGCAATATCCTTCCCACCGAACAGGTACGGGAAGTTGATGCCCAACTGGTTGGCATTGAAGCCGATTGCGGCCGTGTTCACGGGAATGTAAACATCATCCAAGCTGACGGTCGCGCGGGCTTCGTTGACTAAAGTAGGGCTAATCGTCCATGTCCAAGCCAATGTATTGGTTTGATTCGGGCGATTGAAGTATTTCGGCGTTTCCCCGGAGCCGCCATCGAATGGCTGATATTCGAAATACGCAAGATCAGACTTCCGGAATTCAATATGATGTTTTTCACTCGGTAAGATGTCGAAATTCAGATTCTCTTTGCGCTGATTGTACGGATGCGCCGCTTGAGCGATCCAGTTCTGAGTTCCGCTTTGATATCCGGGGGTCGGTGCAGGATAGGCGTTGAGAATCGCCATACCATTGGGGCTTTGAAAGCTGGTCGGAATAATGTTGCCCGGAATAGGCTGGCAAGTGGAAGCACCTAATTTCGGACAGGTACCCGGAAAGTAAAGTTGGTGAGTTCCGCTATACCAAGGGTTAGAGGAAAGCAACTCACTAAAGTTGCCTTGACGCATCAAAGCTGTCGGGACGGCCTGCGTCTGGGTATCGGTAGCGCGTTTACGGATCCAATCTTCCGCCACAAACCAGAAGAACTTTTGGCGCCAGGCATCCCACTTGCCGGGAATCGCTACTGGCCCGCCGACGGCAAATCCAAAGTTGTTATAGCGGTACGGAGAGGCAAAATTGGTGGACGCACTCAGGTTTCGACCCCAGGTATTCGCGTTCATGTCCGAGTTCTGGAAGTACTCGTAGAGAGCGCCATGGAAATCGGTCGTTCCGCCCTTCGTCACGATGCGAATCTGACCGCCGCCCGCGCGTCCGTACTCAGCCTGATAGTCCGAGGTCAGAACCTGAATCTCTTGCGTGGAATCGACGTTCGAGATACCAATAATGGCGCCATTGGCGCGTGTGCGCATGGCAGGTGCACCGTCAACCGATACCAACGTATCCTGCGAGCGCGTGCCATTGATGGAAAACGGATTGCCGCCCGGTCCAATGCCGTTTTGATCGCCAAGGGTCCCACTGCTGCGGACGCCTGGCAAAAACTGAGCCGAATAGATCGGGCTGCGGCCGTTGAGTTCCTGATTCTGTATCTGCTGGCCCGTAACCTCAGCCTGAACCGAACCCGATTCAGTCTGTAGGACCTCGGCAGTTGCGCTGACTTCGACTGTTTCGGTCGTCTGACCGACAGCAAGATCAGCGTCGAGCGCTATGGTTGAGTTCGACTGCAGCGTGTTATGACTGCTGGTGAACTTTTTAAAGCCGGCAGCTTCTGCACTCATTGTGTAAGCTCCGGGCAGAAGATTCGGGACAGTGTAGTGACCGGAAGCATCGGTAGTAACTGTGTGCTTTTCCTGCGTCGCTTCGCTGGTGATGGTGACTGTCGCGTTCGGGACGACAGCCCCGGTTTGATCCCGGACAAATCCGGTGATAGTACCGACGTCGGATTGAGCCAACCCGACAATCGAAAATATGATGCAGATCGCAAATAGCAGGCCGACTGAGCCCAGCATCGCGAGAATGCGTTTCCTCATAGAAACTCCTCTAACTTAGAGAATTTGACCGCTACTAAAGGGCAGGAGAAATCTGGACGCCCCTGTGCGCCAAATGCAAAGCTACCTGCCCACCATGGGAGAGTATATCGATGAAAAGGCTTTTATGCAATCGTTGGCACGAGGTCCCGCCCAATAATTTGCTCATCAACGGCGATTGTGGAAGTTACGGTACGTATTGGTTTAAGTACCGTTTCGCCATGATGAACCCGGTCTTAAAATCGTCACTGAAGTCGGGGCCCGGATTGTTGTCCGCGCCGTACAACGGATCCTCCTGTTCGATGCTCATCGCGCCCGTATAGCCGACATCTTGCAATACCGTGAAGAACTCCCGCCAGTTGATGGAGCCCATACCGGGAATCCGGTAACGCCACCAGCGTGCGTTATTTACCGGATTGATGCCGCCAGCACGGAGGATAGGCCACATGATTTCCGTGTCCTTGAGGTGAACATCGTAGATTTTCGTGGCAAAATCGCGTGCCGTCTGAATTGGGTCCATGAACTGCCGGACAAGATGAGACGGATCGTATTGAAGGCCAACGTAAGGTGTATCACCAAAGGCTTTAAACAGCGCCTCGAAGCCGACGGGACTGGTAGCTAGATTGGGCGACTCCGGATACGGTTCCCAAAGAATGGCGACGTGGCTGCGCTCACAGGCTGGAAAATATTTTTCGTGGTAGACGCGCACGATTTCGTCCACCTGCTGAAGGAACGGCTTGGAAGTATCCTTGCCGGATTGCGTGCCGATGTACGGCACGTTGAGCTTGCGGGCGAGATCGATGGCCTTTGCGAAAAAATCGTTCTGGCGCTCGCGGCGCTGCGGGTCAGGATCGATATGATTGCCATCAATTTGAAAAGCGGAGACGTGCATCTCGAACTTCGCGAGAGTGGCTTTGACGTCCTGCACCTGGGCGTCGGTAATTGTGTTCGCGTCTAGAGTGGAGCGCATTCCTGCGCTCAGAATCATGTTCGTAAAGCCCTGTGTTTTGGCAAATTCGACGTTGGCGGGCGTATATTTGCCCAAAACGCCCAACCGCGGCTTCCATTCGGTATGCGGTTGGCGGCGTGGCCGCGGCTGAGGGGGCGTGGCTGTTTGCGATTGTGTCGATTGCGATTTAAGAGTCGCTGCCAAAGCGAGCGAGCTCACCAAAGTGCGTCGGGTCATCGGTGACAGTGTATATCGGGGGCGAGATGAATAGCGCGAGACGCGATCGTCAATTTAGTTCCGTACCGCGCGTTTCCGGAATCCAGAACGCGGTGCATGCGGCCGCGGCAAAAGCAATCCCGCATAACGCAAAGCCCCAGGTAAGCCCATGCGTCTCCCCAATCGTTCCGATCAGGAAGGGCGCAAATGCGCTGAGACCGCGAGCGGCGTTATAGGAAATCCCTAGGGCGGTGGCGCGGATACTTGTGGGGAACAACTCGCTGCCGATGATTCCGGAACCTGTGAAGAAGCCGGTTCCGAAGAATGCGGCGATGCAGGCGGTGAACAAAATCCACCCGGGCTTGCGCGCTGCCGCAAAAGCAGGAACAGATAACGCAGCAAGAATAAGATACGCAATCAGGGCTCGTTTACGGCCGAGTTTATCCGCAAGTACTCCGAATAACAAATAACCCGGCAGCATGCCGCAAAGATTCAGGATGGTAAGGAAGGCCGTGAAGCCCAAGTTCCCAAAATCGCGGCCACCGTTTGAAGAAGGAAGCGCCAGATATGCGGGAATCCAAGTGAAGAGCCCCCACCAGGCAAACATCCCAAACGTATTCATGCCGAGCAGGACGAGAAGTCTGGGAAGCGCGGCGCGCCACTGTGCGCTTTTTGCCGTTACGGACGATGATGCCTTCGATATTTGCTGACGCCAGATCTCCGGTTCAGGAACACCGTGTTGAATCCAGACGACTACCAAGGCGGGCAACACACCGACGAAAAAAACCCATCGCCAATTGGCATGCGTCAGCACTAAGCCAGCTACCAAAGCCGCCAGCGCGTAGCCGATGGCCCAACTGCATTGCACCAAAGCGAGCGCCCGCCCGCGCCAGGCGCTCGGCCAAGTTTCCGCCACCAGAGTCGCACCGGAATTCCATTCACCGCCCATGCCCAGCCCGAGCAGAAAACGAAATACCGCGAGCATTGTGATGCTGGTGGAGAATCCGCACGCGAACGTAAAGAGGGAGTAAGTAAGAATGCTCAGACTCAACATGCGTCGCCGGCCCATGCGATCCGCAAGAACGCCAAAAATAACGCTGCCTATGGCGGACGCGATCAGCGTGAGAGTATTGAGCATCCCCGCTGTGCCCTTGCTCATTCCAAACGTGCGCATGAGCGTCGTAAGCACGATGGAATAGAGCATGACGTCGAAGGCGTCGAGCATCCAACCGAGCCCGGCGGCAACGACGGTGCGCCGCTGAGCCCTCGTTGTACTGCGCCATCGAAAAGGCGGGGGCGCGGCTTCTACCACAGTGGAACTGCTGGTTGAGCTATTCACGTGCGAAAGATATCGAGCAGACACGCCATAGAGAATAGGATAGGCACGAACCTATGTGGGCATGCGAATAGCGATCGATACTGGCGGCACGTTTACCGATTGTGTTTTTGTTTCCGAAGGAAGCTTGCGTGTTTTAAAAGTGGTGTCGACGCCGGCCGATCCAAGCCAGGCGGTACTCGATGGCATTGGACGAATCGCTTCCGGCGGAGAAGCTGAAATTCGTCACGGCACCACGGTGGGGACGAACGCGCTGCTGGAACGAAAGGGCGCGCGCGTCGCATTTGTCACGACCGCCGGTTTCGAAGACACAATCGCGATTGGCCGGCAAGCCCGACCTAAGCTATACGATTTGTTCTTCACGAAAGAGCCGCCGTTAGCACCGGACCATATGCGATTCGGAGTTGCCGAACGCGTCGGGAGCGATGGAAAAGTTCTGCAGGCGCCCACGGTTGCGGAACTTCAGCGATTGCTTGGTGATGTTGCGGCGGCGCGGCCGGAAGCAATCGCGGTATCGTTGCTGTTCGCGTTCGCAAATCCTGCAAACGAACGCGTCGTGCTTGAAAAGCTGCGCGACATTGGCGTACCGGTTTCACCATCGCACGAAATTCTGCCGGAATTTCGGGAGTACGAGCGCGGCTCAACAGTCCTGATTAACGCCTATCTTGCGCCTACGATGCAGCGCTACTTACAGAAACTAGATAGCGCTTTGGAATCGAACGGTTCCCGGCTGCACGTCATGCAGTCTTCAGGCGGAATCATTCCGGCAAAGACTGCGGCGCATGAAGCTGTGCGGACCATTCTTTCGGGGCCCGCGGGAGGAGTTGTCGGGGCACTCACTGTCGCGAAAGCGGCGGGATTCGAACGCATCTTGACGTTCGACATGGGAGGAACTTCGACCGACGTTGCCTTAGTGAATGCCGCAACCGGGCTTCGAACATCCACTGAGTTCCAAATCATGGAAATGCCGGTTGCGGTGCCCATGCTGGACATACATACAGTTGGAGCCGGAGGTGGATCGCTCGCGAGGTTCGATCGCGGCGGCGCGTTGAAGGTGGGGCCGGAATCAGCAGGCGCCGATCCAGGACCGATCTGTTATGGGAGCGGAGAGCAGCCCACTGTCACGGACGCCAATCTGTTGGCTGGCCGGCTGGATGCGGATTCGTTTCTGGGTGGCGTCATGAAGCTGGATGAAGGAAGATCTCAAGAATTTACCGAACGCGCGAAAGGTAAACTCGCGACTCTGGCAACATTTGCCGAAGGCATCATTCAATTAGCCGACGTTCACATGGAACGGGCACTGCGTAAGATTTCTGTCGAGCAGGGGCATGATCCGCGCGACTTCACTCTGGTCTCGTTCGGCGGCGCAGGGCCTCTGCACGCTTGTGCATTGGCGCGAGCTCTAAAAATTCGGACGGTTCTGGTACCGAACATGCCAGGCGCGTTATCGGCATACGGAATTCTCGTGTCCGATGTAATTCGCGATTATTCGCGCACGTTGATGCTGAAGCCCGCGGACGGATCGATAGGTCCTCACTTTGAGGCCCTCGAGGAGCAAGGACGGCGGGAGATGAGTGCCGAAGGACTGACGGCTGTTGCGGTGCGGTCATTAGATTTGCGCTACGCGGGACAGGGCTATGAACTGTCCATTCCCTGGTCCGACAGTTTTGTTGCAGACTTCCACCGGACACATGAGCAGAGGTATGGCTATGCTGATCCGCGACGGCAAGTAGAGGTGGTGAATGCGCGCGTACGGATGATTGCCCGCACACAACCGATCGAGTTTACGCGGCGCGAGTTGATCCCGGGCAACGGAGGGCAAGCGGTTATCAAGGAGAAACAGATTTACTACGCGGGCGAGTGGGTGAGGGGCGTTGTTTACGATCGCGAGAAGTTGCATCCGGGGGACCGTTTTGCGGGGCCTGCCGTGGTTGTGGAGTATAGCGCGACAACGTTTCTGCCGCCTGGTTGCTCGGCGTCGGTTGATGCCTATAGCAATCTGATCATTGAGGTGGAATCGTGACGGATCCTATTGAACTATCGATATTCAAAAGCGCATTTCACTCAATTGCTGAAGAGATGGGAGCGGCTTTGCGGCGCACGTCATTTTCACCCAATATCAAGGAACGGCGCGACTATTCGAGTGCCGTGTTCGATGGGGCTGGACAGGTAATCGCAATGGGCGATGACATGCCGGTGCATTTAGGATCTATGCCAATGTCGGTGCGGGCGGCGCTCGATCAACTCACTCTCGAAGACGGCGATATCGCGATCCTGAACGATCCGTACGATGGCGGCACGCATCTTCCGGACATCACTCTGGTTGTGCCGGTGTTCGTTCCTAGCCGCGACAAAGCAGCATTTTTCGTCGCCAACCGCGCCCATCACGCCGATGTCGGCGGCATGTACCCGGGCTCAATGGGCTTGTGCCGTGAAATCTATCAAGAAGGCGTGCGCATTCCGCCGCTCAAACTATACGCAAACGACGTACTCAACGAGGCGCTGCTGCGGTTGATTCTGAACAATGTCAGAACACCTCGCGAGCGCGAAGGCGATTTGACGTCTCAGATTGGCGCTTGCCGAATCGGCGCACAGCGCGTGAAGGAACTCGTCGATAAATATGGATTCGAGCGAGTGCAAGACAATGTTGCCGGATTGCTAGATCATTCCGAGGCGCTGATGAAAGCCGAGCTGGAGAGCTTTGCGGAAGGCGAATTCAGCGCCGAAGATTTTCTGGATAGCGACGGCATCAGCAATGAGCCGGTGAAGATAGCGGTGACAATCCGGACACACCCGCATGAAGGCCGCATCGAAATGGATTTCACGCGCTCGGCTGACCAAGTTACGGGAAGCCTAAACGCCGTTGCCGCAATCACGTATTCCGCGACGTTCTATGTGTTGCGATGCCTATTGCCGGAGGAAGCTGCTCCGACGGCTGGTTTGATGCGGCGAGTAACCGTGACTACTAAGCCGGGAACAATTGTCGATGCCGTTAGTCCGGCAGCGGTCGCTGGAGGAAATGTAGAAACGTCGCAGCGGATAGTCGACACGTTGCTGCGCGCCTTCGCGAAAATTGTGCCCGCTCGTATTCCAGCCGCAAGTTCCGGAACGATGAACAACGTCACCATTGGTGGAATCGATCCGCGCAACGGCGAACCGTACACCTATTACGAAACAATAGCGGGTGGATCAGGCGCGCGGCCCAATGGCGACGGTGTATCGGGCGTCCATACCAACATGACGAACACGATGAACACGCCGGTTGAGGCGCTCGAATACGCGTACCCCTTCCGCGTTCGGCGTTATGAGTATCGTCACGGCTCCGGCGGCGAAGGGAGATTTCATGGTGGGGACGGACTAGTTCGTGAAATCGAATTGCTTGGCCCGGCGCAGGTCACCTTACTCGCCGATCGGCGTAAGTTTGGTCCTTATGGGCTGCACGGTGGGAGCCCAGCCAGTAAAGGCCGCAACATTTTAATTCAAAATGGCGCTGAAACCGAATTACCCGGCAAATGCAACATACAAGCCTGCGCCGGAGCCATCCTGCGCATCGAAACTCCCGGCGGCGGCGGCCACGGCGAGAAGCAATAATCGTCAGACTTGCGCGCGGTCGAGCGGCACCCGGCGAACGAATTGAATCGCCGGATTTTGGAAAAGCTGAGCGATGACGTCGTCTGGCACCAGTTGATCCGACTCGATGATAGAAATGGCAGTGAGCGGTTGCGCAGGATCATGATGATTCGAAGCCGGATCTTGTCGACCCAGCGCGAAGTTCGCAATATTAATCCCGTTCTTGCCGAGCACAGTTCCGATGTAACCAATCACGCCGGGCACGTCCTGGTTTTTCGAATACAGTAAATTGCCATCGAGTGTGGCTTCGCACGAGATTCCTTCCACTTGAAGCAGACGTGGTTTGCTGAGAACGATTGCACCGACTGCAGAGAACGAGCCTGCATCGGATTCGAGCTCAATCCGAATAGAGTCCATTTGAGCAAGGCCGGGCTCGCGCTGCTCAACCACTCGAAATCCACGCTGCGTGGCGATTTGCATCGCATTCACTAGGTTTGCGCGATGTTCGAGCGATCGGCTCAAGACGCCGGCCAAACCTGCATTGCGCAGGATTTGCGTATTGCCATCAGCCAGGCGGCCGAAATAAATGAGCCGAATAGTGTGCGCATTCCCAACTGCGATGTGGCTGAGAAACAATCCCAGGCGTTCCGCAAGGTTGACATACGGTCCAAGCGCGCGATACTGCTCGGCTGTAAGGGCCGGCATATTGACCGCGTTGAGCGCGACACCGGTTTTCAAATATTCGATTAGCTGTTCTACGATGCGAATGCCGACAATTTCTTGGGCTTCTTCGGTCGAGCCTGCGATGTGCGGAGTGGCGACAATGGGATCGAGGCCGAACAGCGGAAGTTCGCCGGGCGGCTCTTTTTCAAATACGTCAAGCGCCGCACCCGACACTTTCCCAGATTCGATGGCAGCCTGCAACGCCGCAGGGTCAATCAGTTCGCCGCGTGCGCAGTTCACGATGCGGACGCCCTGCTTCATTTTGGAGAACGCTTCCGCATTCAACATGTGATCCGTTTCGGGCGTAAGCGAAACATGCAGCGTGATGTAGTCGCTGGCTGCATAAAGATCGCCAAGCGACATTAATTCGATGCCGAGATCGTGCGCAGTTTGGGAACTAACGTACGGATCATGGCCGACGATGCGCATTTCAAACGAACGAGCTCGTTTAACAACTTCACGCCCAATACTGCCTAGCCCGACAATACCGAGCGTTTTCCCACGAAGCTCATTACCAAGAAACTTTTTCTTATCCCATTTGCCGCTCTTCATGGAAGCACTAGCCTGAGGCACGGAACGCGCCATGGATAGCATCAGAGCCAGCGTATGTTCGGCGACCGAGACCGCATTGCCGCCGGGCGTATTCATCACTAAAACGCCTGCTTCCGTAGCAGCAGGAAGATCGACATTGTCGACGCCGACGCCGGCGCGGCCCACGACACGCAGCTTAGGCGCTTTCGCCAGAGTATCCGCTGTCACTTTGACGGCGCTGCGCACGATCAGCGCTTCGCAATCGGCCAAATGCGGTTGGTAATTCTTGGGATCGGATTCGATAATGGTCCATTCCGATTGGGCGCGCAACATTTCCAGGGCCGCCGGCGCGAGCGGTTCAGCAACAAGAACTTTCATTGATATGAGTGATTAGACGGACAGGGCTGCTTCTTTCGGCAACGCAGCTTCGGCGTAGACGTTTTGAACCGCGGCTACACCCGAACCAAAACGTACGGGATGACCTTGCGCGGCAAGAATGATCTCTAATTCCGCAATTACCGCGAACAAGTCATGAAAGTCGAAATAGCCCAAATGAGCCAAACGGAAAATTTGCCCTTTCATCGAGCCTTGTCCGTTGGTAATGATGGCATTGAAGCGATTGCGAAATTCTTTAACGATTACGCCCGAATCCATGCCCGCTGGAGGCCGCACCGCGGTTACGGAGGAGCCCGGCGACTTCGAAAAGAGTTGCAGGCCCAGGGTCTTCATTGCTTCACGTGTGGCTTGCGCAAGCAACTGCGCGTTTTCCACCAGTTTGTCCATGCCAATCGACTGGATGTACTTCAACGCCTCGGCAAGCGCGAGTAATAGGGACGTATTCGGGGTCCAGGACGATTCGCCACCGGCGGCATTTTTCTTCTCTTTCTTGAGGTCGAAGTAATAGCGCGGAGCGCTGGCCGATTCAGCTAGCGACCAAGCCTTCGGGCTGACGCTGAGAAACGCAAGCCCTGGCGGAATCATGAATGCCTTTTGTGAACCGCCAATAACGATATCCAAACCCCAGCCGTCGATATCCAGCGGCATTGTGCCCAATCCAGTGATGGCATCAACCACAAAGATAGCGGCGGTCTTTTTGACTGCAAGGCCCATCGCCTTTACGTCATGCTGAATACCAGTAGAAGTTTCCGACGCCTGGACAAATACCCCTTTGATGTCCTTGTTTTGCGCTAGGGCCTGTTCAACTTCAGAAGGTTGAACTGCATCTCCATAGGGTGCGCTGAGCACGGTGACGCGAAGACCGAACGCTTTCGTCAACTCCACCCAACGTTCGCCGAATTTTCCGGCGGAGCAAACCAGAACTTCATCACCAGGCGAGAAAAAATTTTGAACAGCGGCCTCGAGACCGCCGGTGCCTGAGGCCACCAAGACCAAAACATCGTTGGAGGTGCCGAGAACCGATTTCAAGTCGGCGAGAACGCGCTTGTAGAGATTGCGAAAATCCTCGGTTCGGTGGTGAATATCCGAACCCATCATCGCGTGCAAGGCTGCAGGCAATAGAGGGGTGGGACCGGGAGTTAGAAGACGTTGTTTTTTTATGTGCATTGGCAGGAGGATGGCCGGAAACGACGCGGTTCCGCGGGCTTAGTTGGAACTTTCAGGATATCAATAGCGCCTTTATTGAAAGGCTCCGCCGTCGCTTGGTTTTACACTGAAAAAACTCGATGGCAATTCGTTCTTTTTGGTTTGTCTGCTGTTTTACGGCACTCTCAATTAGTGGCGCCGCACAAAGCCCGACACCGGACGCTCACCAGCAGATTCAACAACTGATTGACGGGCGCAGCGCGGAATTCAGCAGGATATCTAAAGAGATTTGGGGTTACGCCGAATTGGGCTATCACGAAGAAAAGAGTTCGGCGCTCTTGCAAAACCAACTGAAGAGTGCGGGCTTTCGCGTGGAAGCCGGCGTCGCCGATGAACCAACTGCTTTCATCGCCAGTTATGGCGAAGGGAAGCCGGTAATTGCGGTCCTGGGTGAGTTTGACGCGCTTCCCGGTTTATCGCAGGCTGCCGTGCCAGATCGCAATCCGGTGACAGCAGGCGCTCCAGGACATGGATGCGGACATAATCTGCTGGGGTCAGGTGCGGCGCTCGCAGTGGTGGCGCTGAAACAGTACATGGAGACAAATCACGTCCATGGCACGCTGCGATACTACGGAACTCCGGCAGAAGAGGGCGGGTCGGGCAAAGTCTATATGGTCCGCGCCGGGCTGTTTCGTGATGTCGATGTCGTACTGCAATGGCATCCGGCAGACCGTAATTCTGTCGCCAATGGTGGCGCGCTTGCTATTACGTCGGCCAAGTTCAAATTCCATGGCATTGCCGCACATGCTGCGATGGCGCCAGATAGAGGGCGATCTGCGCTGGATGCCGTAATGCTAATGGGCAACGGTATCGAATTCCTGCGCGAGCACGTACCGGCCAATACTCGCATGCACTACATCGTCAGCAACGGAGGATTGGCGCCGAACGTTGTGCCGGACACGGCGGAACTCTACTTGATGGCGCGAAGTCCAACCTTGCCGGGGCTGGATCTCATTTGGGCGCGCATTATGAAGGTGGCGCAAGGGGCGGCGATGATGACCGAAACGACGCTTGAAACGCACATCATATCGAGCGATGCAAATATCATTCCCAACGATGTGCTGGCCAAAGTAGCGCAAAAGGATTTGAATGAAGTAGGCGGTTTCCGTTACACGCCTGATGAGATGCATTTTGCCGAGGAGTTGCAAAAGAGCTTGCCGCCGGAAGCGCGGCGCGATTTGCATTCCACTGAAACCGTGCAGCCTTTGCGTGCGTTTGATCCGAATGCGCCGTCAGCCTCGACGGACGTCGGCGATGTGAGCTGGAATGTGCCCACCATCGGCTTTGGCTCTGCGACATTTGTTCCCGGTGTAGCGGCCCATACCTGGCAAGCAGCCGCGTGCGCCGGCACCACGATCGGCCAGAAAGGTATGGTGGTTTCGGCCAAAGCGATCGCACTGACGGCAGCTGATTTATTCGCGAAGCCTCAACTAGTTGCCGATGCAAAAGCAGATTTTGTGCGGCAACTGCAAGGCAAGACTTACGAAACTATGATCCCGGCAGATCAAAAGCCGCCGCTGGATTATCGGAAGCAGTAGCCGGCGTTAAGCACCTCAGCTATCGTTTCATTTTCCAGAGCATCGCTGTCAATCCAAAGATGCCGGCCGCAATCAGTGATACAGGCACGCGACGCAAATTGATCCAATTCTGACCGCTGAACGATTTCGCGACATCCGTAAAAATCCCGTTCGCCGCGTAGTCGGCCGCTACGGGCTCAAATAAGTTGTCTGGCCTGTCAGGTGAAACGGGCTGTGAAGTCTGCTGAGCAGAATAACCGGTTTGGCCCAGATACCAATCGGCAAACGCCGGCGCGACATCTTGGCCGTAGATAGCTTTCATGGTCGATCCCCCGACGAAGACTTCCCGGCGCTTGTGGTGTGCGGCCCAGTAGATAGCACGCGCCGCAACCTCGGGTTCGAAAATGGGAGGAACTGGCTGTGGATGACGCGGCAGCCGCGTGCGGCACCAATTAAATTGAGGTGTGTTGAGAGCGGGCAAATGAACCGCCGTGACATGGACTTTGCTATGTTCGTGAATCAACTCACAGCGCAGGGAATCGGTGAAGCCCACAATGGCGTGCTTGGCCCCACAGTAGGGCGCTTGCAACGGAATGGACCGGTAAGCGAGCGCAGATCCAATCTGAACGATAGTGCCCTTGTCCCGCGGAAGCATGCGCTTCAGAGCGGCCATGGTGCCATAAACGCAGCCGAGATAGGTGACCTCTGTCGCGCGTTTAAATTCATCCGGCGTAATCTCCGACAGCGGCGCGAAAATCGTTGTCATCGCGTCGTTAATCCAAATATCTATAGGGCCGAACTCGTTTTCAAGTGTTTGGGCGGCGCGATCTACGGCTGCAGAATCGGCGACATCAATCGGAAAAACAAGCGCACGGCCGCCCTGGGCCTCCACTTCGGCTTTAGCCGCCGCCAGACGTTCTTTGCCGCGCGCAATTAGGCCAATAGACGCTTGCCGCTTTGCGAATTCGCGCGTGATTGCGCGCCCGACGCCCGCCGACGCGCCGGTGATCATGACCACCTCAGTAGTGCCGTTCAATTGTCCGCTTCCTTTCACCCGAGTCACTTTTCCTCCGCTTGAATGATGCGCGAAATCCGAACGTGTTACGCGGTTTCAGAACACTGTAACTAAGTGCAGGTAATGCTAGAGAGAACGGCACGGTCTTTTAATTAGCAAGGCGCAGTTGAGTTTCGACGTTTCCGCGTTTTGGCGAGATCGCGTTGTAGCGACGCGCCTTGCGCATGCAAAGGGGAAAGCAGTATGTGTGATTATTCGCTTTATGCAATTCCAAACCGCCTTGCCGAGGACGGCGAACGAGTCGCCCTCTACCGGTTCGGAACGGGAACAATTGGCTTTGCTTCGTGCGGTGATGTGCAATCAAATCAGACTCGGCAGCGCGGCTGGAAGAAATTCTGTTCAGAGATGAAGGCGTTGCTGCTGCCTCGAAGGTGCCCCGGTGTGCCAGCCGTTTGTATGCCTCCCGGTACGCGCCTGTTGATGAGCAACATCCCCGTCGAAATCCAACGCGTCCATGGTATGCACTCCGGCGATGCTGTCGTTGCTACCGAGATTTCCAGCCGAAGTTATAGCTATCGGGATGCGCTTATACTTCCGAACGGCAAATGTGTGCTTCTGCAAGAATTGCCCGAAGGACTAGAGGCTTTAGTACTTTCCACGGCGCTAGAAGTGGTTGAGAACGCGGAACCGGTCGAAGTTTTTGTGCGTTAAGCAGGACCTTCGTCGAGAGCGCCCGTCGCAGGCTGTCAGCGATCGATCAGACGCATGCGCGTTTCCGTGTAGCGGGCACCGGCGATCACACCGGGTCTGAATGCGGCCTCGAGTTGCCGGAGATCTTCGTCCGTCAGCGAGATTTCGGTAGCCGCGACGTTCTCTTCCAGATGGTGGGGCTTGGTAGTACCGGGAATGGGCACGATATCGGGGCCGAGATGGAGCAGCCAAGCAAGCGCGATTTGGCTGGGTTTAGCGTTCTTGGTTTGCGCGATCTCGCGAATAATGCGAAGCGTTTTCAAATTGGCATCGAAGTTGGCGCCTTGAAAACGCGGATCGTCGTGACGCCAATCCGTCGAGGGATACTCGTCGGCTCGTTTCACTTCGCCGGAAAGAAATCCGCGGCCGAGTGGCGCGAAGGGCACAAGGCCGATGCCTAACTCGCGGAGTGTCGGGAGGATGTCAGATTCGAGATTGCGCTCGAAAAGAGAGTATTCGCTTTGTAACGCGGAAACAGGATGAACAGCGTGTGCGCGGCGTATGGTCGCGTTACCTGCTTCCGAGAGGCCGAAATAACAGACTTTACCTGCTGCCACCAGATCGGCAACAGCTCCGGCGGTGTCTTCGATCGGGACGCTAAAATCCACCCGATGCTGGTAGAGAAGATCTATGTAATCGGTCTGTAATCGGCGAAGTGACGCGTCGACTACTTCACGAATATGAGAGGGGCTGCTGTCTGTGCCCGCGACACGTTCATCTTCAAACCGCATTCCAAATTTCGTCGCAATGACGAGTTGATGACGCGGGTATCGTTTTAATTCCCCGCCGAGAAAACTTTCGTTTGTAAAGGGACCATACGCTTCGGCGGTATCAAAGAAGTTGACGCCCAGCTCGATCGCACGATGAAGGATTCTGCCTGACTCCCTGTCGTCGGCAGGTCCGTAAGCGCGGCCCGTGAACTCCCAGCAGCCAAGTCCAATTCCGGAGACTTGAAGCCCTTGCCTGCCAAGTTTGCGAGTAGTCAACACGTTTCTAGTGTAAGTTCGTACGCCGCCGTACAATCGGCCTCGCCGCTCCAACCTTGGGCCCGACGACGATAAACTAGCGCCATGCTGATGCGGCGCACCGCCAGATTTGCATTTTCAGTCATTCTCCTGCTCGTTGTCGGCAAGTTCAACGCATCCGGCGCTGCAACCGAAGGTCTGCATTCACTATTGCAAAAGATCTTTGTCGAGCATGCCTTCGACAGCGCTTTCCCGCCGCAAATTCAATGGCTCGACGATGGAACCTTCTATACCGTGCTTGAAAAATCGAAGAACGTGCCCGATGCGCAAGACCTCGTGCGATACACGACAGCATCCGGCAATCGGGAAGTTCTCGTTGATGCCCAACTACTAATTCCTCAGGGCGAAAAGAAGCCTCTGAAGATCGATGGCTACAGCCTTTCGAAAGAGAAGCTGCTCATTTTCACGAACACTAAGCCTGTTTGGCGCCAGCACACGCGCGGCGACTATTGGTTGTTCAACTCGACAACGAACGCACTTCAAAAACTTGGCGGAGATGGCGAAGCGTCGACAATGCAGTTCGCTAAGTTATCGCCCGATGGATCTTCGGTCGCATTCGTACGCACGCACGACCTCTTTGTGCAGGATCTATCAACGCTCAAGATCCGTGTCCTTACTCATGACGGTTCGCACACGATCATCAATGGCACCTCGGATTGGGTCTATGAGGAAGAACTGGACATCCGCGATGGATTCCGCTGGAGTCCAGACGGAAAGCGGATTGCCTTCTGGCATTTCGATTCAAGCGGCGTTGGCGAATATCCGTTGATCGACTACACCGATTCCATTTATCCAACGATCCGAATGATTCCCTACCCTAAAGCGGGCACAGCGAACTCGGCGGTCAGCATAGGCGTTGTGGATGTTCATTCGGGTAAGAGCAAATGGATGAATGTGCCTGGAGATCCAAGGAATAACTATATTGCCCGCATGGAATGGGCTGGGAACTCGGATGAACTTATCATCGAGCAGTTGAATCGCAAGCAGAATACCGCACACCTTTTTCTCGCCGATGCCGCAAACGGCAAGACGCGGCAGATCTTCGAAGACACCGACAAAGCGTGGGTCGATGTGAACGAGATTCGCCCCGTGGACCGATCGTTTGTGTGGTTGAGCGAGCGCGATGGCTGGCGGCACGCTTACCTCATCAAGCGCGATGGGTCAGAGCCAGTGCTGTTGACGCCCGGGAACTACGACGTTATCAGTCTGTTGAAAGCATCAGATCAAAAGCGCCAAATCTACTTCACCGCTTCTCCCGAGAATGCCACGCAAAGCTATTTGTATCGTGCGAGCATCGACAAACCTGGCGAGCCCACGCGCCTCACACCGGCGAATGAGCCCGGCTACCATCACTACAACATCGCGGCGGACGGTGAATGGGCAGTTCACACGTTTAGCCGCTTAGGAGATCCGCCCCGGAGCGAATTAGTTCATGTCGATGACGGCCGGTGCGTTCACACTTTTGCGGATAACCAGGACGTTCGCGATAAGGTGAAGCCCCTCCTTGCGAACGAAAGTGATTTCCTGAAGGTGGATATCGGAGGCGCTATAACGCTTGACGGTTGGATGATTCGGCCCAACAATTTCGATCCAAGCCGCAAATATCCAGTTCTTGTCTACGTCTATGGCGAACCCGCCGCACAGACCGTTCTTGATTCTTGGTCGGGCTCCAGGGAGCTTTTCTTTCGCGCGTTGGCGCAGGAAGGCTATATAGTCGTTAGCTTCGACAACCAGGGTACTCCGGCGCCCCGAGGCCGCGAATGGCGCAAGATTATTTATGGTTCTGTGGGTCCGCTCGCAACAGAAGAACAGACCAAGGCAATCCAGGCTCTGTGCAAACAACACAGTTATTTGGACGCGGATCGCATTGCTGTTTGGGGCTGGAGTGGCGGCGGCACAGACACCCTGAATCTCATGTTCCGTTCACCGGATGTATATAAGGTTGGAATGGCAGTAGCCCCGGTACCAGATCAGCGGCTATACGACACGATCTATCAAGAGCGCTATATGGGACTGCCACAAGACAATGTGGACGGCTACAAACGCGGAAGCGCAATTAACTTCGCTGCAGGACTCAAAGGCCATCTGCTCCTTGTCCATGGGACAGGGGATGACAACGTGCATTTTCAGGGCTCGCAGATGCTGATCAACAAATTTATCGAGCTTGGAAAACAGTTCAGCTTCATGGAGTATCCCAACCGTACGCACGCCATTAACGAGGGCAAGGGAACAACCATACATCTATATACGCTTTTGTCCGATTTTCTTGAGGATAATCTTCCGCCTGGACGATAGAATGAGTTTCGATCCAGATGTTTCAGCGATCAGATTCTCGGGATGAACCGGTAGAGTTCACCGGCACTCCCACGGCGCCAAGTATCAACCAGGTAGTAGAGCCTGGCATGATCGGCCACCGAATTGGGCCGTATCACATTGTCAGCGAAATTGGACGCGGTGGTATGGGGGCTGTGTATCGTGCGCTGCGCGTTGACGGTGAATTCGAATCGGAAGTCGCGATTAAGGTTGTCAGCCACAGCATCAATTCTCATTTGGTGTTGGAGCGTTTTCGAACAGAGAGGCAGATCCAGGCAAGATTAGGCCACCCCAATATTGTCCGTTTGCTTGATGGTGGAACCACCGAACATGGCTTGGCCTATTTCGTGATGGAGTATATCGAAGGTCAGCCTTTAACGAAATACTGTGATTCATGCCAACTTTCAGTAACGGAAAGGCTGGACCTTTTTCGAAAAGTATGTGATGCCGTATCGTATGCGCATCAAAACCTGATTGTTCATCGCGATCTGAAGCCGGACAACATTTTAGTGGCTGAAGATGGCACTCCAAAGCTGCTTGATTTCGGGATCGCCAAGATTCTCGAATCCCAGGACGGCAGCGAAATTACCAGAACGATGACGCCCATGGGCACACCCGCCTATTCGAGTCCTGAACAGATTCGGGGCGAGCCTATCGGCACCGCGACAGACGTGTATTCACTCGGTGTCGTGCTTTACGAGCTGCTCACCGGGCGTCGTCCTTACCGTCTGGACACCCTGGGATGGGAAGAGTCTGCACGTGTCATCTGTGAGCGGGATGCAACTCGTCCCAGCACCATGGTGACGTTGAAAACTGAGGCTCTAGGCGACTCTGAGCGAATTAGCTGTTCTCGCAACACTACGGTCGATGGCTTACGGAAGCGCTTGGCCGGGGATCTCGACAATATCGTCAGCGTCGCCATGCGAAAGGATCCATCGCGGCGTTACCGGTCCGTAGACGAGTTCAGCGAAGAGATTCAGAGACATCTGGATGGGCGGCCCGTCAAAGCGCGTGGCGATTCGCTTATCTACAAGACGAGCAGGCTGGTGCGACGCCATAAGTTGGCGTCTGCGCTCGCTGTCGGCCTCAGTATTTTGTTCTTGGTGGCCAGCGCAATCGCCGTGTGGCAAGCGCAACGATTGTCGGCAAGGTTGAATGAGGACCGGAAACTTGCGACATCCTTTCTCGTGACCGTTCACGAGGAGATTGCGAGACTGCCAGGCTCTACTCCTGTGCGAGAAGCGTTGCTCAAGAAGTCCTTGGAGTACTTGAACGGATTGGCCAAGGATTCTGGCGGGAATCGCGAAATGCAAAGGTCCTTGGCATTAGCCTATGAGCGCTTCGCCGATTTGCAAGTCGGAGTAGACGGAGCGGGTTTGGGAAATCCGGCGCAGGCTCTGCAAACTTACACGGTGGCCAGGACGATACGAGAAGATCTGGCATGGCGAGCTCCGCGTGATCTAAAGGCACGGTATGAGCTGGCATCGAACTACCTGATGGGGAGTTACATCATTGGGCGTCTCCGTACCGTGCAGGAGCGGGCTGTATACGACAAAAAGGCTTTGGTCCTTAGTCAGGAACTAAACCGATCCGATCCGAACAATCGCGAATATCAGGCTTTGCTCGCAAAGGCCTATACGGGCGTCGCATATGGATGCGGTTTAGCCGGCCGCTGGTCAGAAGCTACGGCGAGTTACGAGCAAGCGCTGGCAATTCGGGAGCGGCTGGCAGCGCAAGCGCCCAATGACAAGAGCGCGCAGCGTGAACTGGCGACCATCGCCTATCGAATGGCTGTAGTCGAGGCCCAGTCGGGTCAGCCTGACAAGGCAATTCCTCATCTGATGCACGCTCTTTCAATCCAGAATCGTCTGTTGCAGGCGAACTCGACAGATGTGCGAATTCGCTCTGAAATCGCAAGCACGCATCACTTTTTAGGTGTAGCTCTTGGACAGACCGGCAGATTGTCGGAGGCCCTGTCTCACTTTAGAGATGCCATCTCAATTCGCGAAAAGGTGCTTGCTGCGGATGCTCGTGATGCGCGTACTCGATCATTATTGGCGGGCAATTATGCCGAGAAATCGACAGTTCAACTGAAGGCGTCAAACAAGATCGCCGCCCTGTCCGACATTCTGCACGCGATCGCCTTGCAGCGTCAGTTATTAGCTATTGATGCCCACGGTATTCCGGGGCGCTTGTCGCTGGCGGACTTCGAAGCACGTTTGGCGACAATCTATGCGGCCACAGGCAAGCGTAAGGACGCCGCAAAGACTTGGCAATACGCGAAAGCGCTGTATGACGAACTTGACCGCGAAGGACATTTGCAAGCCAGCGATGTGCGTGCCGATGCAGAAAAGGTCCGCGCGCAAGCGGCACGCTACGAAATAAATTGAAGCGTTGGTAGATGCTTCCTACGCGGTGCATGGCCGGCGCCCGCCTTGTCCGAATTTCGAGCAGTTACGATGGAGGACTGTTATGGCATTAGAATATGGCGTATTTATCATTGATGGCTTAAACGTGACGCAACAGACACTGACTCTGGCGGGCGAAAGCGTCGGGTTCACGAACGCTGAAGGCTTTACAGGTGTCCAAAACGGCAGCGAAACGCTTGTTCATGCCCTCGGAAGGGTAGGAACGGCCGGATGGAGTTTAGTGGCCTCATTTCCTAATAACACGAATCAAACTTATCTTCTCGTCTTCAGCCGGCAACAGTAAGTAAGTGAAGGGACGTCAACATTGATGGCAGTTGCTATGGTTCTCTTACACGTTGTAGGACTGCGACCAGGTGATGTCCGGAATACCGCGCACTCGTGCCTATTGAGGGCGAATAGATACGCGTTTTACGCCCTTGTCCAAATCTTTCTCCTATTCGTTGCCGCGCTGCAAGTCTTCGCGGCCGTAACCGACCATATACAAGCTGTGGAGAACGGACTGCTGCCGCCCGTCGTGATCAAAGGGCGTCCCGTCGAGCTTACAAACATTGCGGAACGAATGAAAGCGTTGAACGTGCGCGGTGTCAGTATTGCCGTCATCAATAATTACGAAATCGAATGGGCGAAAGGATATGGCTCGCGGATTTGGAATCGAAGCGTCCGGTTGAGATTACCACCTTGTTCCAAGCCGGATCAATCAGCAAGCCGGTTGCGGCGGTCGCGGCAATGAAATTAGTCGAGGAAGGCAAGCTCGCGCTGGACCAAAACATCAACACATTCCTGACGACTTGGAAGGTGCCGGATAACGAGTTCACTAAAGATAAGAAAGTGACGCTGCGCGAAATCCTGAGTCATAGCGCAGGCGTGACGGTGCACGGGTTTCCAGGTTACGCCGCGGGTGATCCGATACCCACCTTGGTCCAGGTGTTGGATGGAGTCAAGCCGGCCAATACACCGCCGATTCGCGTCGATGTTGTTCCCGGTTCCATCTGGCGGTATTCCGGCGGCGGATACACGATCATGCAGCTTGCGATGACAGACGTCACTCATGAGCCCTTTCCGGAAATTATGCGAAATACCGTTCTAATCAAAGCAGGTATGCGCGATAGCACGTACGAAAACCCGCTGCCTTCCCGGTTGAGCGGGGTTGCGGCCACGGGATATGGCTCGGATGGCGCTCCGGTCGCAAGACGTTACCATACGTATCCGGAAATGGCCGCCGCTGGCCTATGGACGACGGCGTCTGACCTGGCTCGCTTTGGAATCGAAATCCAGAAATCGCGCGAAGGAAGATCTAATCGAATTCTGAAACAGGGAACTGTTCAGGAGATGCTGACCGAACAGAAAAAGCCCTGGGGTCTCGGCTTTCAGCTTGCTCCTAATTGGTTTTCACATGGCGGAGCCGATGAAGGATTTCAGGCTTCCTTTGGCTGTTCGTTCGACGGCAAAGGACTGGTCGTGATGACGAATTCAGATAACGGTGGTCGTTTGGCGCACGAGATCGAGTTGGCCTTTGCTGCCGTGTATGGATTAGCCGAAAAGCCCGTTGAACGCGAAATGATTCCCATACCGGGCGCAGAGATGCAGAAGTTTGCCGGAAACTATTCAGCCGGTTCTCTCGGAGAAATAATCATCCGAATTGAGGGTGATCATCTACTAGTGAGCAATCAGCGGATTGGATCTTTTTCGCTTTTTCCGGCCGGCGGAACGGCGTTCTTCTCGTTAGGCCTTACACCTGATGTGAAATTCAGCGTGGATGATCACGACGTAGTTACCGGTTTCATTTCCGGCAATCTGAAGGCGACAAAACTACCGGGCTAAGCTGTTTTCTACTCGCCTTCGGCTTGCAAGCCGCCCTAAAAGAGTTGCCCGCGTCGTCATCTTGCAGTCGCTACTTTCCTTTCATGATGAAGACTTAGTCCGCCTCGGGCTTTTCTGATCCCCACGTCGGCGAGAAAGTGCCGCCTATATGTCACCTCACTCGATGACGAGGATCGCCGAAAATGTTTCGAAGCTTATGTTGGGCGTTTGTATTTTCTTTTGTTTCTTCCTATATATCTGCCTCTGAAATCTCTGGCCGGGTCATCGACAGCGCGACCGGCCAACCAATTCCAAACGCAATCGTGACGTCAGGCGCAGTCTCCACTAGAACCAACGCCAAAGGCGAGTTTGGTTTGCAATCGGATGAGAATAAGGTTGCGGCTCGAGCTTATGGCCATGGCCGTGCCAGCATCGTCATAGGCGATCAACATCGAGCAGACATCGCGATCGAGCAGACATCGCGCTAAAACTCCCAGCGATTACGCCACACGCCGTATATCTCTCGTTTTGGGGGGTAAGCAGCGCCGCGATTCGCGAGCCCGTCCTGAAGCTCGTTGGCACAACGCCCATCAACGCAGTCGTTATCGACGTTAAAGGCGATCTTGGCTATGTTTCTTACCGCACCTCGGCTCCCATTGCGAAGCAGATCGGCTCTGTAAAAACGGTCACGATACCTGACATTGGCGCCCTCATTAATCGACTTCATGCAGAAGGCATTTACGCCATCGCGCGGATCGTGACCTTTAAGGACAACGTGCTGGCAACTGCTGATCCCGTTCTTCAGGTGCGAATGAACGGAAAACCATGGCGCGATCGGGAAGGTCTTGCGTGGTGTGATCCCTTTCAGAAAAAAGTTTGGGAATATAACATCAGCCTTGCTGTCGATGCGGCAAAAGCTGGCTTCGACGAAATCCAATTCGATTACGTACGATTCCCGGATACGAAAGGTATTCAGTTTTCGCAGGAAAGCACCGAAGAATCGCGTTCGAATACGATCACGGCGTTTCTGAGTGAAGCGCGAAAGCAGCTTACGCCTTATAACGTGTTTCTCTCTGCCGATGTGTTCGGCTACATCTGCTGGAACACAAATGATACTGGAATCGGGCAGAAGATCGAGCGCGTCGGTTCGGTGGTGGACTATCTTTCGCCCATGCTATATCCTTCCGGCTTTTCCTTCGGAATTCCGAATTACCGCAATCCCGTGGCACATGCGTACGAGATCGTCCGCTTTTCTTTAGATAAAGCCCGCAAGCGGACCGACTTTGATCCAATCCGCTTTCGACCCTGGTTGCAGAGCTTTGCTGATTACGCATTCGACAAACGACAATTCGGAGCGGCCGAGATTCAGGCCCAGATCCAAGCCGCCCAATCGTTCGGCTCCGACGGGTGGCTATTATGGAATCCTCGAAACAGCTACTCGGCGGAAAATATCAATCCGCAATCCAAAGATATTGAAGTAGGAAGAGGAGCTAACGCCAAGCAGCGCAGCACGCCTGTCGCGCTGCGGTGAAAACGAAAACACGCGTCAAACAGGTGCACGCAGCTCTATTTTCGGAGGCCGGCGAGATCGATACCGAGGCGCTCTTGCTAAATTTCTTAATACTTATTCCCCACGAATATCCATGCGATTGACAGGCTGCCCCCGGACAGACAGCAGAGGCCGTTGTTGTTGCGCCACTAACATTTGGAATAGAATGACTGACCGGAGGGAGAGACGGTGCACACCGAAACCACGCGAAGGACTTTTCTAGGGACGATAGGGACGGCGGCACTCGCCGCGGCCGCTCCGCATAAGGCCAAAAGCACTGGCACGGAGAATAAATGCCTGTTCTGGGTAGCAGCGGCGACACCTTGTGACAAGGATCTTAACTTCGATGAAGCGGCCTACCGAGATATGATGGCCTACTTCAAAGAGAACGGAGCCGATGGGGTAGTGGTACTCGGCACGACAGGGGAATATCCTTCCTTTTCTGTTGTCGAGCGCAAGAAGATTGCGGAAACAGCATTAAAGCACAGAAACGGGCTCAACATTGTGGTCTCGTCCGGGACGCCAAATTTCCCGGAAACGATTGAACTCTCCAAACATGCCGCGGCCAACGGCGCAGACGGACTGCTCATCATTCCGCCGTTCTATTACAAAAATCCGCCCGTGGAGGGGTTGACGAAATACTACTCACTGATTTTTGACCAGGTACGAATTCCGATCAACCTTTATCACATCCCTCGCACAAGTGCCGTGCCCATTACGCACGAATTGCTCCATAGCCTTGAAAAATATCCGAACCTCGCGGGTATTAAGGACTCGAATGGGGACCCAGAGGAATACAAAGCGTATGTAAAAGAGTTCCCCAACCTGAACATGCGAACTGGTACGGGAAATAACCTGGAGTACGCCCTCGCCAACGGGATGGGCGCCATCCTCGCGGAAGGCAACTTATTTACAAAACAGGTAGCCACTGTATTTGCGGCTAAGCGCGCAGGCAAAGATTGTACGGAGCCGATTGCCAAGCTGCGCCAGGCGCAGCAGATTCTGCGGCCGGCAGGTGTCAATGGATACGGCCCTATGAAATACGCCTTGAGTGTGCAAATGGGGACTCGGCAGACGTATCAGCGGCCGCCGCATCTAGACGTCACCGACGACCAAAAAACGAAGATCAAAGAGGGCCTGGAACAAATCAGGCAGATGGCCTGATGCTTCGACGTGTTCTGGCAGCACTTCTCTTCTCGACAGCGGCTTGGGGCCAACACAACTTCAAATCCACGGAATGGCCGACGTACGCAGCGGATCTCGCCGGGACGAGGTATCGGCCACTCGACCAGATCAACGCCTCCAACTTCAGCCAGCTCGAAATAGCTTGGCGGTTTAAGACCGACAACCTCGGAAGTCGTTCCGAATACAAGTTGGAGGGCACGCCCCTGATGATTGGCGGCGTGCTTTATGCGACCGGTGGAACGCGGCGTGCGGTGTTCGCACTGGATGCGGCGACCGGTGAGTTGCTCTGGGTGCATGGCGAGCGTGAAGGAGAGCGCGGCTCGGCAGCGCCACGTCAGCTATCTGGCCGTGGACTAGCGTACTGGTCCGATGGGAAAGAAGAGCGGATCCTATATGTCACGCCTGGTTACCGGCTCATCGCCTTGAATGCGCGCACAGGCGTTTCCATTCCTTCCTTCGGAAACAACGGCGCAGTAGACCTTAAGCTCAACATCGATCAGACTATCCTTCCCGATGTCACCACGGGCGAAATCGGCCTTCAGTCCGCGCCCGTCGTGGCGGGGAACACTGTGATGGTCGGTGCTGCTTTTCGCGAAGGATTCACGCCGAAGAGCATGCGCAACAACAAAGGATATGTCCGGGGATTTGATGTTCGCACCGGTAAACGGTTGTGGATTTTTCATACGATTCCGATGAAGGGCGAGTATGGGCGCGATACCTGGCTGAACGATTCCGCTGAATATACAGGCAACACCGGAGTCTGGAGTCAGATCACGGTAGATGAACAGCTCGGGTCAGTCTACTTGCCTGTGGAATCGCCCACGGGCGATTACTATGGAGGGCACCGGCCGGGAAACGATTTGTTTGGCGAGAGTCTGGTCTGTGTTGATCTAAAAACCGGCCAGCGGAAGTGGCACTACCAACTGGTGCATCATCCGCTTTGGGACATGGACATTTCCTCTGCGCCTATCCTTGCCGACATCACGGTGAATGGGCGGGCGATCAAGGCAGTCGCACAACCCACTAAGCAAGGATTTCTGTATGTGTTTGATCGCGAAACGGGGCAACCGGTTTGGCCGATGAAAGAGCGGCCCGTCGAAAGAGGCGCTGTGCCGGACGAATGGTACTCGCCGACTCAGCCGTTTCCAACACGGCCGGCTGCATACGCCCGCAATGGCGTCTCCGTGGATGAGTTGATCGACTTCACACCGGCATTGCGAGACCAGGCTCTCACGCTGGTTTCGAAGTACAAAATTGGGCCAGTATTTACGCCACCTGTAGTGAGCAAGGTTGACGGTCCGCTGGCAACGCTCACGCTGGGTACCGCAAGTGGCGGCACAAACTGGCCTGGCGCCTCCTACGATCCAGAAACCCACACCGTGTACGCGTATGCCTGCAATGCCTGCGTCACTGCCATCGGGCTGGTTCCTCCTCCAAAAGGGCTGTCGGATATGAACTATGTGGCCGGAACAGCAGGGAGGGAAGTGCGCATGGTAACCGGGCCCGGCGAAAACGCCGGGGCAGATGCACGCGTGCCTGTCGGAAATCCGCCGGGCGGCGGGAGAAGCGGTGGCAGCGGCTTTACGGCTCTAAATATCGACGGCTTGCCTCTGATTAAGCCGCCCTATGGGACAATTTCTGCGATTAACCTCGATACCGGCGAGATCGTTTGGCAGATTGCGCACGGCGAAACACCGGACATTGTGCGGAATCACCCAGCACTCAAGGGATTGAATATTCCTCGCACCGGCCAGACCGGTTACAACGTGGGTACGCTGGTCACGAAAACGTTAGTGATTGCCGGCGAAGGCCAAGTGACCACTACGTCAGCCCATCCTCGCGGCGCGATGTTGCGCGCCTATGACAAGGTGACGGGTAAGGAGGTCGGGGCCGTATACATGCCCGCGCCTCAAAGCGGGTCCCCCATGACTTACATGCTGAACGGGAAGCAATACATCGTCGTGGCCGTCAGCGGAGGCGCATATTCGGGTGAGTACATCGCGTTCATGCTGCCCGAAAGCAATGAGAATACCCAGAAGGCGGCCCGATGAGGCTAACAATTGCCGCGATAGTCACTGTCGCGGTGATGTGGCTCGGCGCGCTACAGTCCACAACTCGGGCAGATGATGCTTGGCGTTCAGTGTGGGACGGAGTATACACAAAAGAGCAACAGGGGCGCGGCCAGGCGCTCTACAACCAGCAGTGCTCCGCGTGCCATGGAGATATGTTGACGGGCGGTGATGCCGCACCCGCCCTTGCCGGTGGCGAGTTCCTTGCCAATTGGAACGGGTTAACGGTCGGCGACTTGTTCGAACGAGTTCGCAAGACGATGCCGCTCTCCAAACCCGGCAAACTGAGCCGCCAAGTGAACGCGGACATTGTGGCCTATATATTGAACGTCAATCGCTTTCCAACCGGAAGCACAGAATTACCGTGCGATACGGAGCTTCTGAAACAAATCCGGCTGGAGATGGTTAGACCGGAAGAGCAAAAGAAACAATAGAAAGGTTCAACTATGAGGAAGTGGTTCGCACCGGCTCTCGGAATTGCGGTGCTTGCTGGATATGTCGCCGGACATTCGACAGCGCGGAATGATCCGGCTGCGCTTGCCGGCCACTTGGATGAATTGTCGCTCACGCCCGTCGCTTTCGCACAGAGCGCTGGCGCACCCCAGGCTCAGCCGGAAGTGATGCCATTTGGTTTCAACCGGCCTGGAAGTCCGCAACTTGCACCCGACGCGCCGCCACCTACCTACTGGGACGTTGATGAAATTAAGAAGGCTCATACGCAACTTGCGGAGAGAGCAGCAAAGGCGCTTACGCAGGCCGGAAGCGGAAGTACACAAGCTTTCGGCGGAGGCGGAGCAGTGCGCATGCGCACTCGCAATTTCAGCATGAGCATGCTCTATCGGGCTCACCGTGAGCAGCCGGTTCTTAGCCTGACTAAGGTGAACAGTGTGTGGGATGACGCTGAGCAGCACGCCGGCGTCTACGACTTCTACGTCTTCACCGGCGGAACCGGCGAGATGATTGTGGGCGGCAAGATCGCAAACAGGCAGAACTTGATAGACAAGGATGGTCCGGTGCCGGGTGAATATCGTGGTCAACCGATCGAGGGTGGGCAGACATTTAAAATAAAGCCGGGCGACTGGCTGCTAATTCCGCCCGATGCTCCCCACCAGCCGAAGCCAGACCTAGGAGGGTTTAGCTATATGGTGATGAAGATCAACGTTGGCATGTACCCTTGGGGCTTGATCCGGTAACTGCCTCAGTTACCGATAGTGTCGTCGTGCACGATGTGATCTCGTCGGCTTCGGGTCCGAGCTTGCGGTCGGTGGCGCCGCCTTCTGGGTGGCTAACGACATGTCATGGGCGACCGCGGCAGAGTCGGCAAATCCCGCCGTTTGTTTCATGGAGTGGCCGCTCCCATCCACAGTGGTGATGACCACCTGGACATTTCCGGTTGAATGAGTGATCACAACTGAATTCTGCTGCTGAAAAGCAGTTGTGAGGTCTACATGATGCACGGTATCCCCATCGAAGACATCGGCGGTTACCTGTCGGAATGCAGGATGAGCGGATTCCCAGTCCAGAACCAGTTGGTTGCCATTCTGTCGAAGACTTGATCTTATGCCCAGGGTCGATGGTCGACGAGTCTCGGCTGCTCTCTGGATGCTTTTTTGCCCATACGTCCACCCGATCCAGCACATCAGTGCCGCTATAGCGGAGCTGGCCATCACCAAGAAGATTACGTGACGCGCTTTCCGGTCGCGTCGCACAGGACGAATCAGCGTTGCATTATGGTTCGAGTCAGTTCTTTTTAAGACGATTGTCGGCGAAAGAGGACAGTCTTCAGGCTCGCTAATCGTGGGGGGGTGTTCATCGGGCAAGCGGACAGGTTCCCCTGCGGGCTCATTCTCGGCGGGCTGTGGCTCGGAATCCGATGATGCAAGCAATCGTTCCCGTTGCAGCGCTGCCGCAATTCTTCCCGAAGTTCCCGGTTTCTCGTTCGGCACAATCCCAGGGTCTCACTCGACTGTCCGGTTGCCTCGGCTCGCGTCTTTGCATCACATTCGTCAGTGCCCAGGCACAGAGTGTCCGCCAGCTTGTTTCAAGACGAGCTTATTGCGTTCGCAGATTCGAAGTTCCGGTTTTGTCCACCACTACAGTGCCGCCCTTCATTACCCACCGAACATTGTTCAGTACAACCTGAATATCGGAAAGAGGATCGCCTTGCACGGCCACGATATCTGCAAAATAACCGGGAGCAACAGATCCCAGGCTTTGTTGCATGCCTAGGGCCTCTGCGGCGGATGTTGTAGCCGTTTGTAGTGCTTGCTCATTGCTCATCCCCATCTTCACGAACCAAGTGAGCTCTCGCATGTTCAAGCCGAATCCGTTGTACACCGCATCTGAACCAACGAGCATTCGCGCACCGGCTTTGAAAGCTTTCTGAGCGGTGATGAAATTCCGGTTGATGTAATCCTTCAGATTATCTACTGCACCGGGAGGAAATTTATAGGTGGTCGATGCATTCTCAACGTAATACTCGTTATGATCGATGGTCGGAACGTACCAGATTTTCTTTCGAACCATTTCGGCAATGCTCTCATCATCCATATCGGTGGCATGTTCCAGCGTGTCACAACCAGCGCGGATGGCATCGCGTGCGCCCACAGGTCCGTATGAATGGATCGCTACTTTAAGTCCGCCTGCGTGAGCGGTGTCCACGATGGCTTTCATCTCGTCGTAGCTGACGGTTTCGTCACCGGTCACATTGTCGAACCCTCCCGTGGATCCAAATATTTTTATCCAGTCAACTCCCTCGCCCAGCCGTTCCTTAGTCTGTTTGATCTGTTCAGCTATTTTGTCCCGCATCTCTGGAATCTTTGGCAGACCATGCAGGCCGCTCCCGGACACAAATAGGCGAGGCCCAACCAGCGCGCCCATATTGATCAGATCCCGAAGATCAATATCAGCGCCATTCGCAGCATTCAGATCGCGAAGCGTGGTGACGCCGGCCTCCAGAGCTTTCATCCCATTTCGCTGCGAAAGGACGACCGTAACTGCTTCACGGCGGCGTTTTTGGCGTCGTGCGTCTATGCTTGTGTCACCCTCCCAGTAATAAGTGACATGCGTGTGCATGTCGATCATCCCGGGAATGGCAGTGTAGCCGCTCAAATCAATCGTCTCGGCTGCCGGAGAGATAGTGCCGTTCGCCGTAACGCTGCGAATCTTATCTCCCTCTACCACCACAATGGCGTTGTTCAAAACTTGATGACCATCCCACAGCCTCCCGAACTTGATCGTCTTCGTCGCAGGCGTGGCATCTAAACAGATAGTCAGTAGGAATAAGACAATGAAATTCGTGTTCCGCAAAATAAGCGCGCCTCTTTTATAGCCGGTCACTCTCAACGATAGTTCTGTCCCAGACGTGCAGACTTTTGGTGACAGCATACCAACCGCGATTCAACTAGCGGATGCTGTTCGGTGCGGCATTCGGATTCGCGGCTGGCCTGCGAGATTCGGCTGGCTGACCCCATCCGGTACCTAAGGGCAAGTCCACGGTAATCGGATTATGATCTGAGATTCGCTGCGGGATGCTGTGATTCAGCGCTTTAAGTGTACGGCCATAGTGCGGCGCGAGCACATCGGTTCCGTTTTTATCTTTCGGTTTATCGAGATTGGGTGGCAGAATAAACATCCAATCGAGTTTGTATTGGCCGACTATGCCGAACGATTTCCCGAGTTCGCTGGTCGGGACGAAGCCTTTTTCGCTGCGCTCATTCGAGTTCGCTAAAGTGCCCTCTCGGTCGTTGAAGGAGGACTCCTTCTCACCCCGGAAATCAAATGAGCTTCCGTCGGCTGACCGGAATTTCTGCAGCATCGAAAAGAATTTCGCCTCGGGGTTGTCGCCGACAAAGGGAATGTTTGCGCGGGTTGGGTCATCGACTTTGCGGATGACGCCAACCACACCAACGGAAGCACTGTACGCCCATCCAAAAGGAGTCAAATAGCGCGCTGCCTGTGCCGCGCCCTGTTCAGCCCACCATTTAGCGTCTCCAAATCTTTGTTTCAGTGCTCGCGTCACGCTGATTGGCACACCGGTGTGAGTCGATGTATTCATATCTCCCGTCAAGATTAGTGGGTGATCGACACTGTGTATGTGGTCAAGGATCTCCTGTAATTCCTTTTGACGGTCGCCCGGTGTTGTGACATCTTCAAGGTGCGTCGCAACGATGGTGATCTTGCCTGACGGGAACTCGGGGTCGGCAATGTCGGCGAGCAGCATCATTCGTCCGCCACGACGCACTTGCCGCAATAACTGCTCCTTGAATACTGCCGCGCTCACTTTGCCTTCTAGCTTTTCGGGTATCGACACCTTCTTCTCGTCGGCGTACCAATCGTGCGCCTTGGTGGCGAAACGTATCACATGAACGTTGTCGAGGCGATATCGACTGAGTATTGCTGTGCCGTGCAAGCCTTTGTAATGCTGCGGGTCCGGCGTCATGATCTTTTTGACATAGGCGAGCATTTCGTCTCTGTCCTGATGCGGCGCCGCGTACGCGTCCTCCACTTCGCGGACGATGACCTGCTGGTCGATGCCCATCGTAATCGGATCGACCTCGACAAACTCCACACCATAGGCGTAGTTCATTCCTAAGGCAGTTGCTAATTCGGCCCCAACATTCCGGAAGCCGGTGCGATTCATCCCCCAATCGACTTCGTTCAGCACGATGAGATCGGATTGCTGGAGGACGCGAATTTGCTCAAATATTTCATCGCGCTCTTTATCATCTGCTTTAGAACCTTTGTCCTCCATCAAGGCATTGAACCGCTTGGAATCGGTGAAGGCGAGGCGGATGGCATCGAACTCCAAGCCACGCTCTATGTTCCACTGTGTTACGCGAAGAATCTGACCTACTGCGGGCACATCCGGTTTGAGAGGTTTGTGCCCCGAGTCGGAAGCAGTGTTTCGAACGAAGGGCGTGGTGAGCAGCTTATGTAACTTGTCGTTCAAAGCAGGAGGCGGAACTTCCTCTTTATAGAGCTGAATCAGTTCGTCCCAAGTCAATAGTTCGGGATCGCCGGGCTGTGGAGCGCCGTTCTTTGTATCGGCTGCCGCACTCTGCGTCCGATCAGCAGGCTCTAGCGCGCGCGGCGGCTCTTGAGACAAGACCGTAAAACAAAGAGAGATCAGAAGGCAGCACTTCAAAAGGCGAATAACCTGGTGCGTAGGCTGGTTCCGCATAAATAGCCGTGGTCGACTCCCCTAAATAGATCGAATGAATTGGGGATCGTTGCAGGCGGCTAACCGGAACGCTTCTCAAAGGCCAACATTCTCGTACTGGGACTTCTGGGACTCGCGAACGAGAGTGGTTGCGCACGACACGTGTCTCACATCGAACTGAGGCGGAAACCAGAGAGTTCGCTGGCCCGGTCAGATCGTTTTCAGGCCAAGGATTCTATTGAACGATGGGTAATTCAATATGCGAGGGCAATTCTTTTGAGCAGTACACTCTCTCCGTGGCCTTCACATAGTCCTCTGCTTTGGCGACGTAAATGCTTGGCGTAAACTTCTGCGGATTGCGATCAATAAGAGGAAACCAGGTGGATTGCACTTGCACCATAATTCGATGCCCCTTCAGGAAGACGTGATCGCGATCGCGCAGCGATATAGGAAACAACGTTGGCTGGTTTGGTTTTAACGGCGCGGGATGTTCGTAGCTAATGTTGTATCGGGCCGCGCCGCACTTCCATGGCAATCGGCAGCTCGTAGCCGTTCAATGAGGTTGCGTATTCGCCCGGCGCCGGCCCGGCAGTTTCACTCCAGGAATTCTTTACCGCGTTCTCGGGATACACATCGATCAGTTTGACAATGAAATCACTATCGGTGCCTGAGCTTGACGCATAGAGCTCCGCAGATACCGGACCCGTAACGGTGACGTCGTGATCCAATGGCATGCTCGCGAAAGTAAGCACGTCAGGCCGGTGATCGACAAAACGTTGATCCGCTACCTCCCACGTTCGCCAATCACCGCCGGGATAGGTCGGCGAAATCGGACGTTGCCGATAAGGAACTGGATTCGCGGGGTCTGAGGTGTACTCGACAAACGCGGGCGCGTTCGCCTTCGGTAATTCGAATGTCAATGTGCCGTCCTGTTGGAGATAAAGGTTCGCTCGCCTCACTTCTGCTGGAGGCCACACGGTGTACGCGTGCCAGCTGTTGGACCCCGATTGGAACGTGCTCACTTTCCACTGGAACTTCTTTCCTTCTTCATGAAGGTAGTAGCGGAAAAATGGAGCTTCAATCTGTTCGCGAAACTCGCGGGCAGTGTCATGGCCCAGAGGGATCTCGCCGATTCGATCGCCTTTCGGTGTTTGCCACTCTCCGTGAAACCAAGGCCCGGCAACCATCACGTTATCACTCGATGGAGCGTCTTTGTCGGAGTTTCGAAAGATCTGCCAAGGTCCCCATGGGTCCTCTTGATCCCAGAACCCGGCTACATTCAAATTGGGCACCGGGCTGGAATGCAACTGATTCACCCAAGCTTCGCGATGCCAAAACCCGTCATAGTCGGGATGCTCGACGGTATCGTTCCAGTAAGGGATGGAATTGTGTAGATACTTCGTATTTACGTTTGAGATTGGCCCCAGTTTCAGATACCAGTCGTAGGTGTCGAATGTATCGAACGCGAAGTGTGTGTTCGCATTCTTATCGGCCTGTTCCATCACTGCGTATTCGAACGAATAGCTGAGGCGAAGAGCGCCATAGCGATGATCGTCGTCATTCATCCATTGGTCGGCGGGAGATGCCTGTTCGGAGATCGCCTTGAGTGACGGATGCGGATGCAGTAGAGTAAGAGCCGCTGTCAAGCCATCATATGAGACGCCATAGATTCCAACACGGCCGTTGTTCTGCGGAACATTTTTAACAAGCCAATCAATAGTGTCGTAAGCGTCGGTTGTTTCATTGGTTGCTTTCGGGTCGGACAAATCGACATACGACGAGAGCAGAAACTTCCCTTCGGATTTGAACCGGCCGCGGAGGTTCTGAATAACGAAAATATAGCCGTCTTGAGCGAGTTCTTTCATTTTCGCGGGCATGGGAGCAGGCGGTTTTTCCGGGACGCCATATGGCGTGCGCTCGAGCAAAATAGGTAGCGCCTTATGCTGATCGACCGGCGTCAAAATCGCAGTTTGTAAATGGACGCCGTCTCGCATTGGAATCATGACCTCCCGCAGGGTGAAAGCCGATTTTCCAACGGGACGATTTTGCGTAACGCTCAAGCTGGAAGTGAGCAGAAGAGCAAACAGACTTAAAAAAATCGCGCGCATGTCGAGTACGCAGCATACCAGCTTTTGTTACATGAAGCGGCCGAATTTACGACGATCTCAAATTTCGTCGTGAGTGACGTATTGCAACCTGCCCAAAACGCCGCCACACCGCCCGCTCCTTTAGAGCATGCCTAGGACAGCGAATCGCGCAGGTTGGGATAGGATGCGTTCATGACAAACATCAACGGCAAGGCGTACTCCATGAATGCGATCACGCCAATGAAGCCATGGAAGACGCCATTTTTGAAGTTGTTCTTCTTCATTCTAGGCGCCGTCAAACCCTTGCAGAAGGATCTGAAAAACCTCTCCTTCATTCACTTTGCTCGTTGGGTTTGTATTGCACGAGACGGATTTCCGCGGCTGGCGGACAGCCAACCGGCCGAAGAACTGAAGTATGACTATCTATTGTTCTTCAGCAATTTCAACGGAACTTGGAATCAATATATAGACGCATTTTCGGCGGTGCTGTACCGCGGGCTCGACTTGATCTGGCGCTGGAGCGAAAAATATCCGGGATCACAGCCCGTGACGGCGTTCAAGCGTTATATCAGTCTGGTGCAGTTTGACACTGACTATTACTACAACGTCTATCCGCATGCCGCGACAAACGATGTGAAGGCGGCCATACGTGTGCAACGCGCTTTCGATGAGTTGGCGAAGAAGAGCGAGTCACTCACACCGGAAGAGTTTCAGAAGGAGTGGCTAACCTTTCAGGTGCAGGTGGCGCCGGATCTGGGCGCAACGGGTATTGCGCCGGTGGGGACATAACGATGGCAAACGTCAGTGGCAGTACGTACGGCCTGACAATCTTGTCACCGATCAAAGAAGATAACCAACTCGATCTCTGCCATTCTATGGAGCTTCGGTGGTATCTGAGTCAACTCCCGCGTGATCATCGCAGTCCGTTCGCGCAGCTATCGGATACCTATCTGGCACGGCTGGTGGTGATGGATGACGTGGTGTTTGTCGGGCATCCGGCGTGCGAGGAGCATTTGAAATCGCGATATCTGGTGTTTGAAACCAATTTCGATGGCGGTCTAGATCATTACTTGACGCGGATGGCTCAGGAGACAGGTGAATTTGTCAATGCAGTCTGGCAGCATTGCGTGGGCTTTCCGGGCACGGAGGATTTGAACAAATTTATTGAATACATGAAGCGGTGCCAGATTGAGACTACCTTCTTTTTTGCGGACGTGAATGATCAGACGGTAGAGTCGACGCTCAATGCGCTTAAGACGCAAGCGGCACTCGCGGCGTTCATGGAGCGGCATCAGAGGTGCAAGGCCGGCGAGCTACAGCGCGCTTTCGGAAGCTTTGCGATGAGCTTGCGGCAAGCGCCGCCGTTACCGCGTGGGGGAGACGAGTCGCGAGACATCCGGCAGGATAGGCGGGGACATGACTAAGATCGACGTTTCGGATGTTCAAGGATTTGCTCTCAAGGGGTATAACTTTCCGCAGGCGCGCTATCTGCTGCTCGAGTTGGGAGAGCCCTCCAGAACACGGGCTTTCTTACGCAAGCTGCTGGGTGTAATTACAACAGGACAGCGATGGGACAAGAAGCCGGAGAGCACGGTGAATGCGGCGTTCACCTTTAAGGGCCTAGAGAAGCTGGAACTACCGCTGGCGAGTTTGCTGAGCTTTCCCGAGGAATTTCAGCAGGGAATGAAGGCTCGCGCAGACATCCTTGGCGATTGCGGCAAGAATGGTCCCGAGAATTGGGATGCAGTCTGGCGAGAAACGCGCGTGCACATGTGGCTGGCGGTCTACGCGCAGTCTGTTACGGTGCTGAGCGGGCGCTGCGATGAGATGCGGCACTTGATGGATGAGACCGACGGGGCAACACTGCTGTTTGCGCAGGATGCATGCCAGATCTGGCAAAACGGCCGGTACTCGACTTCAGAGCATTTCGGTTACACGGATGGGTTCGGGAATCCAGACTTTAAGGGAGCAGAGCGGAGGTGTGTGCCGGGTCAGGGCAAGTTGACGAGTTCGGGCGGCTGGGAGGCGCTGGCGACAGGAGAGTTTCTGCTCGGGTATGCGGACGAGGCCGGTGAGTTGCCAGTCGCTCCCATTCCACATCTATTGGGACGAAATGGCACGTTCATGGTGTATCGGAAGCTGCATCAGAACGTAGGCACGTTTCGAGCGTATCTGGAGGCAAAGGGCAGCGTGTATCCTGGCGGGAAAGAGAAGCTGGCGGCCAAATTTGTGGGACGGTGGAGAGACGGAACGCCGCTCGTATTGTCGCCGAATGCGATGGATCCTTCGATTGTGCGGGACGACAACCGAAATACGGACTTCCGGTACAACGCAGATCCGGAGGGTCTTCGCTGTCCGCTTGGCGCACACATCCGGCGTACTCATCCACGAGACGCATTCGGGTTCGACGGTGGGCTAGTGAACCGTCGACGGATTATGCGGCGCGGCTTGCCTTATGGCCAGTATGTGCCGGACGGCGAGCCGGTGAATGATCGGGACGAACGCGGAATTATCTTTATGGCCCTGAACGCGAGCCTGTTTCGGCAATTCGAATTTGTGCAGCAACAGTGGATCGATTACGGAAACGACGCGCATCAGGGGAACGACAGAGATCCGCTGGTGGGAAATCACGACGAGCGAAGCAAATTCGTGGTGCAGGGAACGTCGGATCCTGACAACGTACCGTTCATTTGCGGATCTCTGCCAAATTTTGTTGAACTTCGCGGTGGCGATTACTTCTTCATGCCGAGCCTGACGGCATTGGCGATGATGGCGACGAATACCGTTGATCCGCGATAAGTCGTAATACTTCGACCTGCCAACAGCGCAATCAGCATTATCCCCATGATTACCAGCATGGCGACGGAAGGCTCCGGCACAACGGCCGCGCCGAAAGTGATGCTATCCAATCTCAGTGTGGCGCCGACCGGCGTGAATACAGCCGATTCGAAAGCGCCTGGCACTCCACTGAAAGGGAAAAAAGGCGGGTATGTCAGCGTGTAGGAATGCAGGAGAGAACCAGTGGCATTGGGACCCGAGTAAAACGAAACCGTGCCGTTTCCTGCAAAGTAGAACGACACAATTTGAGAAAAGGGACTGTCCAGATCCATCGTCACACTCGAGGCCGTAACCGCAGCCGACGGTCCGAAAGCGATTACTGTACTATCGGCCGCGAGACCATCTGTGAACGTCACGCCATACGAAGGGCCGGGGCCTGAGCCTAAACTCCCGAAACCACCGGAATAATAATTTAAAATCTGTTCGCCATTCTTTAGGCCGTCGAACGTCAGAGAAGTTCCTATAGGAACAGCCGTTCCAAAGCACGGAACCAGCAAAAGACTGGCAACAACTTTCAATCGCATTTGTCCCCTCGATCGCTGCTGTCGCTCTTATAGATGTTGCACGGTCCTATAATCGTTACCACTGAGGCGGGCGGCTCTATGACAACGCAAAAGCAAATAAATCGCTGCCCGATGCGATCGCAACATATTGCTTTCCGCCGATGGCAAAACTCATAGGTGATGCGTGCATCTCTTGGCCGGTGTTAAAGTGCCATAACGATTTGCCGGTGCTGGCATCTACCGCCTCGAATCCTTCGGCGTCATTTCCGAAAAACACTAATCCGCCTGCGGTCGCCATGGTGCCGCCCCACGAACTTGCGGTCCCGGTCTGCGGATATTGCCACACCAGCTTGCCGGTTTCCGGCTTGTACGCGACCAAAAATTTCTGACCGTGTTGGCCCGGAACCCGCTTTACGCCGGTGGCGTAGAATGTCCGCCCTTCTGTAAATTCCTGTGGCTTGAGAAAGTACAGTTGGCAGCTTTCAAGCGCCATGAAGTAAAGCAGGTGCGTGGCCGGATTGTACGACGGGGAGAACCAGTTAGTCGCTCCCGTCATATCCGGGCAGATCATCGTACCCTCGCTCGTCGGTTTGACGGCAGGGCGGATCGGCCGGCCTGCGGTGTCAATTCCAGATGCCCAATTCAGTTTCTTGACGAAAGGCGTTGCCGAAAGGAACTGCCCATTTGTCCGGTCCAGGATGTACAGATAGCCGTTGCGATTTGCTTCGACCAGTAGCTTTCGCATCGCGCCCCTGTACTGTGCATCCACAAGCACGGGCGTTTCGGTTGCGTCGTAATCAAAAAGATCGTGCGGAGTGAATTGAAAATGCCATTTCAGCTTCCCTGTGTCCGGATCCAGCGCGAGAACACATGCTGTGTAAAGGTCGTCTCCCGGCCGCACATCACCGTCGAAATCAGGCGCCGCATTGCTAGTGCCCCAATATACGGTATTGAGC